>OBUT01000074.1_pt1 | contig 87463 bp, 70 predicted proteins | sample 1475941 | NCBI WGS metagenome assembly OBUT01 (sample SAMEA2579956, study PRJEB22360) | human gut metagenome | biome: human gut; feature: human-associated habitat; material: faeces | place: Denmark | collected 2008/2010
ATAACAAACCAAAATATAAATCTCCAATGCGACTATGCTGGTTTTAGTTTTTCGCAAGAAAAACTCTGGTGTTGACGTTGACCTTGTTTCCGAAGGAAACGGTGTTAGCCTGCGGCAGGCAACCGTCGGTAGACCCCACACACTGCGTAGCAGTGTATAGGTGGGCATTGCTTTATTTTTATATCTCCTAACGGAGCTAAAAATAACGACAATGTAAAAAAGTTTTTCTATAGTTAAATAATAACTCTAGTTTTACGGGCTGTGAAATTTACAGGGCTAGAATCGGATGAACGGCTGAGGTATTACAAGAATCTTAATGATCATGGTTTTAGAGAGCGCCCGTAAGGGCAAAAGTAGTTAAATTAGTCTCCCGCCGTAGGCGGGAACGATAAATTTTATAAAAATTAGATAAAAACAATTTGAATAGGTTAAGGTATGAAATCAGTGTTAGAAATTGATAAGTAAACTTTAAATCATTAAAAAGAAAAAATAAGTAACGCGATGAGTATTAGACATTTAAAGTTAGTGTTTGCACACGTATGTGTTGCACAATTACCTGTAGAGGGTGTTGCATTTTTGTGTAAAAACTTTTTTGGGATAAAATCTCTTATTAACAGGAACAAGTCCTGTTATCAGCCTGTGATTATCGTAAATAATCACAAAGTGCTGCTTTTTCAATTTCTGCTGAGGCTAATTAGTTAATTTAAATTAGACTTACCTACTTACTTTTATCATCATTTATGGGAAGTGCATGATTAAAAATAATATACACACTAAAGCTATTAAAATATCCTCTTAAAATCGCATACAGAACGTTTTGAAGTAGTATGGTGAAATATAACAGAGAGAAAAAGACTATATGTTTATCTGGTCTTTGTTATTTTTTAATAAAGTTAGGTTGTTTTATTTGACAAGTAAAATATTGTATTGTAAATAAAATAAAGATACAAAAAAAGCCAACTTTTGAAAGTTGACTTTTTAAGGACTAAAAAAGTTTTGCCGACTTTTGAAGCCTTGTAATCAGTTAAGCAACAACGTGATTACAAATATAATAAAGTATTAAATGATCTTTTCATATTTGTCAAATCTTAATCGCAACTTTTTACAAGCCTTTCAAATACCATTTCCAAAAACATTTTAGTTCTCGAAAGCAATAACGTTAAACCTGATTGTACGGGTCTGAGAAGGTAGGAGCGAAAGTGTTTGATTCATTCTCAAGGTTATTGTCGATGCCAAAGCGGGGAGTCTGCGTAACATCAACTCGAAGCGCACATCTAAGGCTTATAAAAACAGCAGGATAATTTCTTTAGTAAAACGAGAAAATGTTTTTAAAGTTATGATGTTGACTATGGGAGTGCAGAAGGGTGTCGCAATATGGAAACGTATTGCAACTCTAAGCCATAGCATGAGAAGCGCCTTGTTCTATTACGGGTATAAAAATAAAAAATATTAAAACTATTTTGAAATTTTCATGCGCGGATTAGGAGAGGCGAAGCTCTAGAAAAACTAAGTTTTCCTTCGGAAAACTACTACGACTGAAAGTCGCCATCTAAAACCCCAGAACCTAATCTAATAAAATTCTAGTACTACTAGTACAAAAAATTAATTTAAAAAAGTAGTGAAAAATATTAGTAGGTAGGTGCCATTTCATCAAGGCACTAACGAAAGGTAAGTAGGCTTATAAACTAAATATAGTGCATGGATAAATTTGAGTTTTTTGGTTTTTAATTGTATTAATTAAGAAATATAAATAAAAAGGTTAAAAAAAGTGGAAAATAAAATTGAGAAAAAGACGAAGCAAAGAAAAGGATGGATAAAAATTCTTACTGAATATGAAAAATCAATTTTTGATAATATGCTGAATGAGGCAACAATAGCAAAAGGTAAAAAATTAAAGCCAAAAGAAAGACGTGAAGTTATGTTCAAGTCTCGTGATATTGTTCGTGCGCTAAGAGAAGCAAATAGTATTAAAAACAATAAAGACAATGTTGTACCAGAACAAAAAATAGTAAGTGAAGTGGATGTTTCTGATGATATTAAAGTAAAAAAAGAAAGAAAACCAAGAGTTAGAAATATAGACAACTATGGTCGATTGAGAAAGGTTTCATTATCAGAAAGAAATTTTTTAAATGATGCAGTATCAGAAGCCACGGAAGTAAAAAAGTCTAGGTTGACTGATGAAGAACGAAGAAAAGTGTTGTGTGTGGCGCGTGAACAGATCCGTTCTCAGCGTAAAGCCAATCAGATTAAAAGTGTAAGAACTAAAGAAAAACATTCTGAAGTGTTTGAGTGGAAAAGACCAGAAACCTTCCGTCGTTAATCGAATATAATAATGGTGAGAAATATATGAAGAAAACCAAAACAAAAAACTTGAAGGAAAGTCAGTAACCCCGCCCTGTCGGACGAGGCTAGTTCATGAAAACAGGTTTATCGTTTTCGATAAAGAAAAACCAGATAGTTTCCCTGAACAAGTCTCCGACTTGGATTAACTGACCAGCCTTTATATAAAGGGAAAGTATCAGTAAGGTCAAGTGGAAGCTTCAATATAAAAGTAAATCAAGGGGTTTTTAAAGATAACTCTTTTTGACAACTAAAAATAATTATAATAAAAGATATTAGATGCATATAAAGGAGGTGGTATGAATATATTTGAAGACAATGATTTTGAAAACGCCTGTAAATGGTATAAGCATATCAGATCTAATGTTGATGGTTTTAATGTTAAAATAGAAAAGCTAAGAGAAAAAACAGCATTGGATTTATTAAATAATGAAGGTGTTGATTATTTTCATAAAGCTTATCAATCGTTTGTTGAACGCTTTGAAAAAGGTTTTTATCAAATCATTGATACATTCTCTGTAGAACAACAATATCTGCCATTCGTATGTATGATCATTGAAGAACATGCCGATCAGATATATGACTCAACCAGTTTTTTATCACAGGTATTAAGTGATAAGGGGTTTAGCGATCCGCAAGATACTCTGACCTTTGGTTATGAAGTGTATGAGGCAATTGGTCTCCTGAATGTCGATATTGAAGATGTAAAAGAACAGACAATGTATAAATACCATAAAATGGATTTTGCTTATCATGACTGGCGCTTGAAGTATGGTGAACAAGAGCTGATAAACGCATGTGCCGGTTTTAATCGACGTGTAGCAGGGCTGTTTAAAAACTATGGGTTTGATAAAACCTGTATTCCTGTATTGATGGCAATTATTATTAATGAAACAGATCATATTTATGGATTTTCAGATTATGGTTTTATCGAGTCCTTAATAACAGCTATTGAGAAAGAGATGGGGTAAATATATGGATGCAGAAAATAAAAAAAAGAAAACAACCAAATCACTACAACAAAAAATTGCCAGTGCTCAATTACGACTTAATCGATTACAGCATAAATCCAAACAAGAAGCTAAACAGATAGAAACACGTCAAAAAATCATTCTTGGAGCCGAAGTAGCAAAAGTGCTTGATACCAGTGTGTTCGATGTGGACAAAGAGTTGGTTATGGGGATTCTGTCAGATGTTCCTAAGCTCAGTGCTGAAGAAGTAATTAAATATAAGAAAAGCGGACGGTTATTTTTAGCAAGCCTTAAAGGTCGGCAGTATTAAATGAAAATTGTATTTCTTCAAAATAAATTTGACATTAACAAATTATAATTGTACATATTAATCATCACTCACAAAGTGATGCCACTAACATAGGTGAATAACTCCATATTCAATCTTGTAATCCTGTGTTGTTGGTTTTTAATAAAGTCAGGGAGCTTGCTTCCAGTTAAAGGGTTGGGTTCTATCCCAACCCTTTCTCTTTGCAAGTAATCATTAATAATCTACATTCCCAATAAATTTAAATTATCATTTCATGGTAACATCTTGCTTTTATCTTGCTCTATTCTATTTATTTGTTAATTAATATTTGTATTTAATAAGAGAGGAAGATAATAATGGATAAAAATAAGAAAGGTTTTTCCCTATTAGAGTTATTGCTAGTTCTTGGCATCATTGCAGCCTTAGTGGTTTCAGCTTTTGTTGTATACCCAAAAGTCAGAGATGCAAGATACATTGATATTGAAGCGAAGCATATAGCACAAATATATGCTTCTGTAAAAAACGTATATACAGGCCAGCCTAATTACAGCGGGCTATCAACCACAACACTTGCCATGCCTGCACAATTTTTCCCAGAAGACATGCTTTCAAAAAAAATCACATGGGCAATATCTTCATGGGGAGGATATGTTGTTGTTGACTCAAATAAAGTAAGTCCTTCAGGAGGTACTGATTCATCGTTTACGATAAGTTATTCAGATGTACCTGATAGTGTTTGTATAAGACTAATAACTGCTGTTGAGGGTGCCTTCTTTAATATTTATATTTCGAATCAGAAGGGGATAAATAGCGGCGGTGAGTCAGCAAGTAAAAATTATGGAACACTGGTTAAACAGAATGGGAATAACACAGACATAGCACTGGCAGCCTCTACCTGTCAGAGTGGAGGTCAGAATAACAGAGTGGTATTTCTTGCTCTTTAAATGGTAAGCCGTTCGTCGGTTAAATTGAGTTAAAACTATTTACTTCTATTGTTTTTTATCTCATATCAATTATCTCTTTTATATCCTTCCGAATCACAACAGGAGATATAAAGGAAATGAAAAAGACAGTATTAATTAAAAATAAAAAAAGTAAAAAAGGGTTTTCTCTTTTAGAGTTATTGTTAGTTCTTGGGATCATCGCAGCATTAGTTGTCGCCGCGTTTATTGTTTACCCAAAAGTACAGGCTTCACAACGCGCACAGGCTGAAAGTAATAACATAGCGACTATACAGGCTGGTGTTAAAGCGCTCTATACATCAGCATCCAGTTTTACCGGATTAACAAACTCTGTGGCTGTTCAGGCGAAAATCTTCCCGGATAATATGTTAAGTGGTTCTGGTTCAGCCGCTAAGCCCATCAATGCTTTCAAAGGAAATGTTACATTGGCTGCGGATAAAACTGGTCCGTCAGGGGCGGATGGTTCCTCATTTACAATAACCTACTCAAACGTGCCAGCAGCAGAGTGTACCAAGATTATCACTGCAGCCGCAGGGAATTTCTATACAGCAGGTGTAGGAACTGCAGGTAATGTCAAAGCCGCAGGTGAAGTATTAGATGTTGCTAAAACCGCGACGCAGTGCCAAAGTGGTGGGAATAGTAATACATTGATATTTACTTCTTTATAAAAGTAGCATCATAGCCATAGTGTTCCACCTTGCAATATGGTTATGATTTAACTCTATAGCCTTTCATATAATTAAAGATGGTTAGTGCCATCTTTAGTTTTTCTGTTTTTGTATACAATAAAAAGACAACGCATTCTCTGGTAATCCGTCTATCTATTATTAAATTTGCTCCATGTTTTTGCTACTTTGATATCTTGATTTATTTAATCATTTTGATAATTGTAATATTTAAGAGCAATAAATTAAGGTGAAAAATGAATATGATTAATGTAAAAAGAGGGTTTTCTCTGTTGGAACTTATATTGGCATTAGGTATTGGTAGTGCAATGGCCTTGTTGAAGTTTCAGGATATGAAGGCATCGCAAGAGGACTTTACGGCAAAAACAGCCGGAGAACAGATCAGGCAAATTGGTGAAGCTGTTAATGGATATATTAACTTACGCTACGATAAACTTTCTACGTTAACATCGAGTAGTAGTCAGAGTAATGATCCGGGGCCAAGAACGTGTAATGCGTCGGAGTGTGAAATAACCTACCAGACACTAATAAATGAAGGGCTTTTGCCTGTTTCTTATTCCGGCATTAATATCTATAAATCACCTTATAAAATTTTGCTTAAGCGAGGAGGAACTGCACCAAACTATGTGATTAATGGTTTGGTTGTAGCTACTACGGCATGAAAAGAGGGTGGAAAAACACGCTACGATCTGCTTGGAAAAGCAATGCAAACTGCTGGAGTGGATAGTGGTATGACTCAGAGTACAACAGTTATTTCCGGGATGCAGGGGCAATGGCAGGAGTCTTCTTCTAATTTCAGTAATATTACGGGTAGTGGTTTACTTGGATTCAGAACTGGTTTTAATAGTGCATTATATTCCATATATTTACGCCGTGATGGAACTCTCCCCATGACAGGTAATTTAAATATGGGAGGTAACAATATTAACAACGCAAAAAATATTACTGCGTCTGGTACCGGTAGTTTTGGTGGCAATATCACCTCTGGAGGAATTATTAATGCAGCTAAAGAAGTTATCGCACATAATGGTTATGGAGATACCATCACTTTAGGGGGCGATAATGCTGGTAATGATTATGAAATAAGATTAAGTAATGGGGGAAGGCCATTAAGTATTTATTCTCCTAACGCTGCGAATTATACAACAGTATTACAAGTGTGGAAAAACGCAAGAATACAGCAACGCCTTGCGACTAATGATCTTGATCCTAATGATTTGCCTTCAGGCTGGAGTGGTGGTCTAAGAACAAATGATGTCTATGCTGCCGGAACAGTTGGTGCAGGTTCAGGAGGTGCTGTTAATGCTTATTTAAATAGTAGTGGTAATATTTATGCATCAAATGATATTAACGTAGGACATCAGGTCAACACTCAATATGTCTGGGCCTCAGGCAATCTGAACTCTAACTACATTCATTCAAATGGAAATATTGATGCTGATGGCCGACTTAATGTTGGTGAATATGCTTATATAAACGGTCAGGCAGGAATTGGTGGTGGTTGTTCTCCGAATGGTTTAATCGCAAGAACAAGCAGTGGGAGTCTTGTCTCCTGTGTAAATGGGGTTTGGAAAGCAGCAGGTCAAGGAAGTATTTACTATAACTCTGCTACAGCTACTGCTTACAGATTTCCAACTGCTTCTGTTTATTGTAATGGTAATGATATAGCTCTTGGCGGTGGAGGGCAATGCTCAAGTAAGTCTGGATATATATGGTTAAATGGTAATAGACCTGTTGGAGATAATGGTTGGTTTGCCTCGTGTGATCAGAACAAAACAGATGATGGTAATTCAAGTATCATAACGTATGTAAAATGTTCGGCTCAATGATAAATCTCCAAGAAAAGGTGTTATTCTATCATTGTAATTAATTTTGATGGTGTTTTATATGTTGTAAGTGATGTATATAATTGGAAGGAATTACTAAAGGGAGCTAAATATTAATTTGACTTGAGAGTGAAATATGTTATACGTATTTATAGCTGATTTGATTTTGATATCAGTTTTAAATTTTTTGCTCATATAGATGTTAGATTGTTATATACTTTGTCCTGATACTCTAAAATATAACTATCCTTTTGTATGGTATTACAAGACGTTAGGGACTTTATTTGATCCTCCAGACAGGCATCTGTGGAGGATTAAATTTATTCAGGGTGAGTAACTATGTTGATATTTTTATTTATATGAATAAGATATTTGATGATGAATGTTTAATATTACATCCAGTAAAATATACTTTCGAATATTTACTTCATGAATTGTCTGATATGCTTCATATATGGGATATGTACCCTACCCAATGTGTAGTTCCCTTAACGGTAAAAGAAAGGGCCTTTTGGCCCTTTTCTCTTTTATTTGCCACTTAAAACTTCATTTATATTTGTAGCACGCATATATCTCGCAGGATTACTCATCTGATCTTTGAGTGAGATAAAGTGAGCATTACCACAAGTAATTTTCGCCTCTTCTTCATTACCAAGACCAATGTGTTTACTTTTTGTTTCTACAACAAAGTAAATATGTTCTTCACCATTGTCTTCAATAACTAATGCCCAGTCAGGATTGTAAGTCCCTAATGGTGTCGGGATTTTAAACCATCCCGGCAGCTTCACATAAAGCTTAACTTCATCCTGTTCTTCGAGTTCCTGAGCGAAACGGCCTTCGACTTCAGAATCTTTAGGAACGTATTCGTAAACTGACTTAGACGAGGTTTCAAAAAGATTACGGGCATATCCCGTCAGTTCTTTATCCATAAACAGGCTTTGCGCATATACCTCGCCTTTCAGTGGATAATATTTAATACCATCAACAATAGACAAGCGCTTGCAGTAGTTTATTCTGGTGATAGCTTCACTAATAAACTGCTGTGGATTTTTAGCAAAATCAGCGAGTCTTCCACTCTCTTTCAGGATGGTGCTTAAACTGCGTTTTGTCAGTCCGGTTTTTTCCTGTAGAACACCAAGAATATCTGGCAATGGCTGCTCTGCAACATCAATTATAGTGCTTGTCGTTCCATTTGACTGAGCTTCAACACCAAGACCTGACTGGCTTTGTTTTATGGTGGCTTTACTGAAACTGACCATTGCTTTTGCTACAGGCTGCATTTCAGAAAGTGATTTCGTACAGGATTTGATCAATTCGTCTTCGTCAAATGCCAGTCGGTACAGCGTTTTTTGACAAATGCGCTGCCATAACGCTTCGAATTCAGGGCTGTTTAAGACCTCTTTCCGGTATTTGATTACTTTACGCTCATCAGCATTATTTATATTGAGTCGTCCTGATGATTTACGCAGGATAGATTCAATTTCCTCCTGAAGGGGAAGGAACTTTTCGCTAACAGTAAAAGTGCCATCGAAAAGAGTCTCTTTCAGTGTTTTGGTGATTTTCCCGGTTTTTTCCAGATAACCTTCAGCATGTAGTTCAGACCATATCTCCTGTGAAGCCATGATACCTACAACTTGTGAGGAATCAGAGAAGATCAGATGGGCAAACGCATCTTTTTCGATGATACCAAAACGGATGCCTGTTTCATTCTCAATTTCAGACTGTAAGCGCTCAGCGTAGGCTTGATAATTTTCACTGGCAACGACGGTCAGAATGTTAATGCTGTCATCACGAACACGTTCACCCTCTTGGTTAACGCACAGGCGAAGACCACGCCCTAATGTTTGACGACGTTCTCGTTCACTTCCCATCTCTCGAAGGCTACAGATCTGGAATACATTGGGGTTATCCCAGCCTTCTTTCAAAGCAGAGTGTGAAAAAATAAACCTCACTGGATTCGAGAAACTCAAAAGCTTCTCTTTATTTTTCATGATGAGGTTATAACCGCGTTCCGCATTTTCGCGGCCTGCATTATTGCTTTCGGTTGTTTCAGCCCATCCACCTTTTTTATCAATGGAGAAATAACCATCATGAACGTCTTTAGCATGTTCTGGATGAGAAGGGAGCAAATCTTTATATGCGGGGCTTTTGATCGCTTTTAGATATTCTTCTTCAAAGATACGAGCATATTCACCCGGTTCACGAAGTCCTTCTTCATTGAACTGGCGATAGAAATCAACCTTATCAATGAAAAATAGGGTAAGAACCTTGATTTGCTGGGAATTCAGGCGAAGTTCTTTATCCAGATGTTCACGGATTGTACGTCTGATCATATGACGCTGGATGAGCATAGGGTCAATATCACCTACGACATCACCTACTTTCATATAATATGTATTAGAAGGCGTTTCCAGTGTAAGATAGCCTTCTTTGCCCGTGCGGATCTCGCTTATCCGGTAACCCTGATAAATATCACGTCCTGTTCCGTCATCAAGTGTCATACCGTCATATACGGTAATCTCTGAACGATTTACGTTCCCTTTTTTATCGGCTATATCAACAAGAACAGTACCGCTGATAACATTTTTCTTACTATTAATACTGACCAGTTTCACATAAGGGCTGTTGCTTGCATTCTGGACTTCAAGCCCGGCAACCTCGATCTGTTTGACCAGTTTTTGGTTGTAAGCATCAATGGCATCAAGGCGGTACACCATATGATGTTTATGCACATGCGTTGCTGAATAGCGTAAGGTGAACATAGGGTGCATAGCATCAAGTGCGGTTTTACCCGCACCGTTCAAGCCACCATCAACACTTTGCGGTTCATCGACAATAATAATTGGACGTGTAGCACGGATTAAATCAATGGGCTTATCCAGATCGTCCACAGTTGTTTTTTCACTGGACTGATAGAGCTTGTTAACATCTTTTTTGTTAATCGCGCCCACAGTCATTACCATGATCTGCATAACAGAACTGGTTGCAAAATTTCGAACATCAGCAGGTTTTGCCGAATCGTAAAGATAGTATTCGTATGGGATACCCGCATACAGGCTTTTAAAATGTTCTTCAGTTATTTGTAGTGTTTTATAAACGCCTTCCTTGATAGCAACTGAAGGAACCACAATAATAAATTTACTCATGCCATAGCGTTTATTCAGCTCCAGCATGGTGCGAAGATAAACATACGTTTTACCTGTCCCTGTTTCCATTTCGACAGTAAAATCATGGCTGTCGAGCACAGGTGAAGGTGGAAGCTGGTTTTTTAACTGAACATTGTTCAGATTTTTAAGCAGTACATCATCTTCGGGTATTTGTGGGTTAACAGGCATTGAACCTGTTGCGCCTTCAAATGAGAGTGCACCCTGAGCTGGGGCCAGCACAGTCATTTCGCTTTCCCATTTCTCTTGCCCTTCAAACAAATCACAGACCGAAGTTATGGCGTTTTGCTGATAGGTAAGGTCAGATTCAAAATGTAGTTTCATCTCATTCCCTTACAGGCTGTGCAGGTTAGTCAGGCCATGTTGTTCCAGAATGGCGCAAAGATTTGTTTTAGCAACGTTATTTTCAAATGCGTCATCAAGAAAATAGCAGACAGTATCTTTGCCAGCCTTCAAACTCTTATGCCAGTCGATGATCCCCTTGGTCAGTTCCTCAACAGAAGAGGCAGGGATTTGACGGGTAAAGCAGGTAAACAATTTTCCACCGTCAACACAAGAAACGGTTAATCCATCAAACTGACGGGTTTCAATGTTAACACTCAAGTCAATGCCACGCTTTAGCATTAACTCTGTGAGCAAATCTTCTTCACTACGGCCTTCAAGGATTGGGCTTACATAGGCATCAATCTGTTCTGAAAGGGTTTCTGCTGTGGCTTCCCACGGACGGATATTAGATGTATCGAGTTTAAACACACGAAAACCGACATCACCATTCCAGTCAGGATTGTCTTCACGAACTTTTTTACCTGCACGACGCAGGCGCTCTTTGGTCAGTTCGGCTATTGTTTTAGGTTTTAGTATCGAATCGCAAAAATCAGCAGCTACTTTCTGATCTCTATTTTCTTCAGATAAAATCTCAGGAAGTTGTACTAAAATAAATTTACGATTTCCATTATCTTCCGTGTTTTTCTCAATTACCGCGTGTCCAGTAGTTCCTGAACCTGAAAAAAAATCTAGAACTATATCATTGGATTCATTGTTGGTTGCTATTGATAGCATTTTATTAATTAATTTTTTAGGTTTTGGTGTGTCAAAAACAACCTTATCAAAAAGTGCTTTTATTTCACTGCCTCCCTCATCAGTAGTTCCGGCATCTTTATAACTCCATAAATCAATCGGCACTAAACCATCTGTCTGTTCAGATAAAAATAATTTCAATCTTGGGTACTGTGCAGTACCATCTTTACCCCACCACAACCTTTTCTCATCAACATGTTTCAAATGTTCATTTATACTATACTTCCAAGCATGAGTTGGATGCGTGACTTGTTCGCCATTTAATGGTCTGGTTATTTCATAGGCTAAATTTGGACGCTGTTCCTTGGTTGCGGGGTTTATGTATGAAGATGTTGTCCAGTCCCCTCTGATGTCATTGTCTGGATTGCTATAATTAGAGTCTGATTTTTCATTTCTTGCTTCTTTAACATACTCTAATGCATCAGATTTCCTATAGCATAAGATTGAATCTTTTAATGAATAAAATCTTTTGGCATTATTACTACGAGTATATCTTTTTTCCCATGCGATACATGCAAGGAAGTTTTCCTCGCCAAATATCTCATCGCATATTTTTTTCAAATTTGCTTGTTCACTATCATCTATTGATATGAAAATAACCCCATCTTCTTTCAACAAGTTTCTAGCAAGCTTTAATCGTGGGTAAATCATATTTAACCAGTCTGTATGATAACGCCCACTGGTTTCTGTATTTGTGCTTAAACGTGCTCCGTCTTCTGTCTGTCCAGTAATTTCAAGATAATTTTTCATATTATCTTGGAAGTTGTCAGGATAGACAAAATCTTTACCGGTATTGTAAGGCGGATCGATGTAAATAAGCTTCACTTTTCCGGCATAACTTTTTTGAAGAAGCTTTAACACTTCAAGGTTATCACCCTCGATCATGAGGTTCTTGGTGTTATCCCAATCAACGCTTTCATCTTTACATGGGCGTAAGGTGCCACGGGAAGGGGTAAGAGCAAGCTGACGAGCCTGACGCTTACCATGCCAGTTCAGGCCATAGCGTTCTTCTTTTTCGTCTACATTTTCACCCAAAAGCTGTTTTAAAACGTCAAAATCAATGCCGTTTTCATTAAAGGCTTCAGGAAACAATGATTTAAGCTTGGTGATGTTATCGGCAGTGATATTCATTGATTGCAGTTCGGGCATTTCAGGCGAAAGTTTGTTCATTGACCATTCCACGTATCTGTATCAGGTTACTGTGTGATGGGGGATATTTTACGGTAAATAGTGCATTTCATCAATGAACAGTGTGCTACAGATTTCTTTTTAAATCATTATGTTAATGCATTTATTGAATGTCCTGTCCTTGTGTTAGTACAATTAGCTTTTATGCGTCTACCAAACATTATCAGGATGTGATGATGGCTAAACTGAACAAGAAACAACTTGCTTTACTCAAGGAAATGCCTGCCGATCAACTCATGCAAATAATTTGTGATATTGCAGAGAGTAATGGTCAGGCAAAATCCTTTATTATTAATAAATATCTGTTAACTCCAGAAGAATCACTGAAAAAGGCTGAGGCTGAATACAAAAGGGTAATTAAAACAAAACGCTTTTATGATTATTATGAAGCAGCGGTTTTTTTTGAGGGGCTATACAGGAATGTCATATTTCCACTTGAAAAGACGGTATCAACGCTGCCTGAAAAAACCGAGGCGTTTTGCCATGATTTACTGCTCTCATTTGATAAAATCAGCGAAATTGCTGATACATCAGATGGATCATGGATGGACTATTATAATGGTGCTGTCGAAACATGGTTAAAATCCCTGTCCCTACAAAAAGACAAAAGCATTGATGTTATAGCGGATAAAATACTTTCCGTGCTTAAAGGTGATGTATATTTTAACTTTGATATTTTTGATAAGTATAAAAAAGAGCTGGGATACAATGTTATTCGTGCTTTAAGGGAAAGTCTTCTTAAGACAGGTGATGTTAATTATGCTGTTGAGTTAAGTCTGTATATCAGGGATGTTGATTTCATCAGGCAATGCTTTGAGAAAAGAAAACTGAACCAGCCAGAATACATCATTAAGTTTGCTGAGTTGCTGGTTGATGAACTGTGTACTGAGGAAGCCATTCAGGTTCTCAATAAAATCAAAGAAGATAAATCAGTTGATCAGGCAGGGCTTCGTGATAAATGGACTGAGGTGTTGGCTCTGGCGTTGATTGAAGAAGATGAGATTCAGCAGGCAAAAACAATTTGTATAGACGGATTTAAGAACAGGTGTGATGTTATTTTTTATAATATCTATAATCGGGTGGAGAAAAATAATGACTCACTGGATTTGTTCTCTGGCATAGCAAAGAAAAAAGGCTTTCCGTTTGTTATTCTTTTCTTGTCCGGGACAGATAGTTATGGAAAACTTGATTCTGAAGTCATTAATGCGAGTGAAAATGAAATCGCAGAGATGATGTCTTTATTACGCGGTTCTTTTGTTCGTACCTTATCGAGTGAACTTTACAGGCATGGTTATGCATGTTCTGCAACTCTGCTCCGTAGAGTGCTGGCAGAGGACAGTATCAGTCGTTCTCAGAGTAAATACTACACCTATGCAGCATCTGATATGAAAAAAAGCATTGATTACAGTAAAGATATTACATGGACTGAAAAAATCCCTTCTACAGAAGAGTATTTAAAATCCCTGTTTATTGAGCACAAAAGAAAATACGCACTCTGGGAAATAATGCTGGAAAAAATCGCTGGTTTAGTGATAGAGAAAGATTCAGTATCATATTCAGCATAGAGTGTAATTAAGCATGAAGTTGAAAGGCCGTGAACGGCCTTTCCCTTTATTTATTTGAAGCAAACTCAAACGGCCTGACCATATGATTGCTGTTAGCATCAAGGAAATCGGCCCACCACTGAAGCATCAGACGGCGTTGATCAAGGTGTTTAGCCTTGTGGGTATAAGCTGCCCGGACACTATTGCTTTCCTTATGGCTCATCTGAAGCTCTACAGCGTCTTCTGACCATAGCCCGGACTCAATTAAGGCACTACAGGCCAGAGTGCGGAAACCGTGTCCACAGATGTCCTGCTTCGTGTTATATCCCATATTGCGAAGAGCTTTGTTGATGGTGTTTTCACTCATGGGTTTAAACGAGTCATAACAACCAGTAAAGATTAATCCGTCATCATGACCTTCTTCATAAGTCAGTTGTCGGATCTCTTTGAGTATCTTCATGGCCTGCTTACAAAGGGGAACTAAGTGCTTACGCTTCATTTTAGCCCCACGAGTTGAATGTTTGACGTTTTCAATTGCTTCACGCTGTTCAGGTATCACCCATAACTTACTTTTGAAATCAATTTCTGACCAGCGAGCGAAACGAAGCTCACTGGAACGAATGAAAATCATCAGATTGAGCTGTATTGCCAGTATGGTTAACCTGCGGCCTTTGTATTCGGCAATTTTGTTCAGTAGCTGGGGTATTTCTTCCAGCTCAAGTGCAGGGCGGTGTTCAGTTTGTGGTTTCTGAACTGCCCCTTCCATATCATAGGCTGGGTTATGACGTATCAGCTTTTGCTGGACGGCATGACGCAGGATTGCCGTAATGTATTGTTGAATGCGCATGGCGACTTCAAGATAACCAAGAGCCTCCACCTTTTTCACCGGAACCAGCAGATCACCTGTATCCATTTCGGCAACATCTTTGTCACCGATTACCGGGAAGACATAAGTTTCAAGGCGCTTCCATACGGCATCACCATAATCATCAGACCATTTTGTTTTCGTGGCGAACCACGCTTTGGCTACTGTTCTGAAGGAGCGTGTATTATCACGTTTGGCTTTAAGCTCTTTAACCTCTGCCTGTTTCTTTGCATTAGGGTCAATACCCTGAGCAAGAAGCCTTCTGGCCTCATCACGGCGTTGTCTTGCGTCAGAAAGAGAAACAGCAGGGTAAACACCAATAGAGAAGAGTTTTTGCTTTCCTTCGAAACGGTAGGCCATTTGCCAGTATTTGGAACCTTTAGGGGTAACACGGAGGAACATACCAAAGCCATCGGTTAGCTTATATTCCTTCTCAAGGGGTTTTGCATTTTTTGCTTTAATATCAGTTAGTGACATGAAAACACCCCCTCGTTTGTTGGTAAAAGGCAAATCGAACCAGCATTACCAGCATTTTTACCATCAAAATGATATGGCTTCGAGTGGTTTTTAGTGAACGAGGGTGAACGTGAAAGAAAGGATAACCAACTGATAGAAATGCAGAAAGCAGACGTCAGTGAACGTCTGCTTCCCTTAAATTGGCTCCTCTGACTGGACTCGAACCAGTGACATACGGATTAACAGTCCGCCGTTCTACCGACTGAACTACAGAGGAATCGTGAGAACGAGGCGAATATTAGCGATGCCCATCCACAATGTCAAAGCCTGTTTTTTAAATTTGAAATCGTTTGCTGAAATAATCTGCATTTTGTCGTTTATTCCGACACAACTGGCTTTTTTTCACACTTTTGCGGTTCGGGTCGAGGGTATTTCCACAGCCAACGTCCAGTAACCATTCGCCAGTAAAACAGCACGGCCCGCACAGCCCAGTCGGCAAACATTCCCATCCAGACACCAACCACACCCCAGCCAAGCATGATTCCCAGCACATAACCGACTACAACCCGGCAACCCCACATGCTCAACATAGAAACCCACATGGCGTAACGGGCATCGCGAGCACCCTTAAATCCAGCGGGTAGCACCCATGAGGCGGACCAAATAGGCATAAATAAAGCATTTAGCCAAATCAGAATCACAACGACATGTTTAACCTGTGGATCCTGGGTGTAAAACGATGCCATAACCCCGGCAAAGGGAGCCGTTAGCCAGGCGATGGCCGTTAATCCAAGAGTGGACAGCCAGAACACATGCCGCAACTGAATCTCTGCTTGCGCTATCTGCCCTACCCCCAACCTTCGGCCTGTAATGATCGTAGAAGCAGAGCCGAGCGCACTTCCGGGTAAGTTGATAAGAGCCGCAATTGAAAACGCGATAAAATTCCCGGCAATAACACTGGTCCCCATCCCGGCAACGAACATTTGGGTTAATAACCGACCACTGGTAAATAATACTGATTCGACACTCGCTGGAATACCAATCCCCATGACTTCCCAGATAATGCTAAAATTCAGCGGTTTAAAATAGCTCTTTAACGAAATCCTTAGCGCAGGATTAAAACCAATCGCCAGCACCCACAAAATTGCCACTGCGCCAATATAACGAGAAATGGTTAACCCCAACCCAGCCCCGACAAATCCCAGTCCCGGCCAGGAGAAAAGGCCGTAAATCAATATGCCGCTAATAATAATATTAAGAATATTCAGGCTACCGTTAATCAGTAGCGGTATTTTCGTATTCCCTGCACCACGAAGTGCCCCGCTACCAATCAAAGTGATGGCAGCTGCTGGATAACTGAGTACCGTCAGCTCCAGATAAGTCAACGCCAGTGCTTTAACTTCTGTCGTGGCATCACCCGCAACGAAATCAATAATTTGTTCGCCAAAATGATGAATAAGCGTTGCCAACAGCACGGCAAACAACGTCATGATCACCAATGACTGCCGCGTCGCCCCCCTCGCTCGTCGTCGATCCCGCTTACCGAGACTAAATGCCACAACGACAGTGGTACCAAGATCGATAGCCGCAAAAAATGCCATAATGACCATATTGAAGCTGTCCGCCAATCCCACGCCGGCCATCGCATCTTTTCCCAGCCAGCTGACCAGAAAAGTGCTCAGGACACCCATCAACAGGACACAGGCGTTCTCCATGAAGATAGGAACAGCAAGCGGGGTTATCTCGCGCCAGAACAACACTTTGTAGCTCTTGCGTTTAGCGTGCCAGCGAGTGCCGTGAACAACCTGGCGTAAAGCAGAGGAGATATTCAAAGCCGACCTTAATTGCAGAAAGTGAAACCACATTTCAAATAATGAGGGAGAATCAGCAAAGCTGCAAAGATTTTCGCCAACAAATTGTCTGCAAATGCAACAAACTGTTGATAGAAACGGCAAACAGTTGGGAAATTTAAAAATCGGGTTTGACAAAAGATTTTTCGCCGTTAAGATGTGCCTCAACAGCGATTCCTCTGTAGTTCAGTCGGTAGAACGGCGGACTGTTAATCCGTATGTCACTGGTTCGAGTCCAGTCAGAGGAGCCAAATTTCTGAAAAGCCCGCTTTTATAGCGGGCTTTTTGCTATATCTGATAATCAATTTCCTCTTCACTATTCTCCATCACCTGGCGCTTGATATCCTCAACTGACAGTCCTGCATTACAAAGTTCCAGAAAGCGCCAGACATAGTTACGTTGAAGTTGCCCTCGCTTCAGTCCCAACCAGACAGTATTAGCATCGAAAAGATGCCTCGTATCCAGACGGATTAAATTCTTTTCCTCTTGTTCACCACTGGATTGTTCGGCAACTAATCCGATCCCCAGCCCAAGAGCAACATAGGTTTTAATGACATCAGAATCCTGCGCACTTAATACAATATCTGCCAGCAAACCTTTGCGGACAAATGCGTCATCAATACGTGAGCGCCCCGTAATCCCCTGTCGGTAAGTAATTAACGGCCACTTCGCTATTGATTCCAGCGTCAACGGTGTAATTTGCGTCAAGGGATGATCGAGTGGAACAAGCAAACTATGGTGCCAACGAAACCACGGGAAGGCGACGAGCTGCGGGTCATTACTCAAACGCTCGCTGGCGATACCAATATCAGCTTCGCCATTTTGCAACAACGTCGCAATTTCCTGTGGTGTACCCTGGATTAGCTCCAGCCGAACCTCCGGGAAAAGTTCGCGAAAAGCTTTAATGACCTCAGGCAAGCTATAACGTGCCTGAGTATGCGTCGTTGCAATAGTGAGAACGCCAGACGTATCGTTGGTAAACAGGTCTGCAAGCCGACGAACATTACTGGCTTCATTAAGAATGCGTTCTGCAATGACCAGTAATGCTTTGCCCGGTTCAGTCATGCCCAGCAGTCGCTTACCTCGTCGAACAAATATTTCGATGCCAAGTTCATCCTCCAGTTCCCGAATGTGACGGCTGACGCCTGACTGTGAGGTAAAAAGCATATTCGCAACCTCTGTCAGGTTGTAATCCTGACGTGCAGCCTCGCGGATTATCTTTAGTTGTTGGAAATTCACGGTAAACTCCGGGCAGTTCAGATATCCCGTTATTGTTAAAGTCTAATGCCCGGCATAACAAATAATAAAAACCCGCATCTTATTCCATCCCGATATAACGCTTAGCTCACCAATTGCCACTGCCTTTTTTCCATCACTGGAGAACTCATCACTGACATTAACAACTCTTTCACTGCCTGTGCCTGTGGCGATAAGTTCGCTCTGGCGGGTAAATTTAATGACAAAGAGAGACTCATGGAAGGAGTGGTAATGCGTGACATCCAACCATTTACTGCGCCACATAACGAACGCGCGGCCGATTCGGGTAATACTGCAACGCCCATGCCGCTGGCAATCGCTGCGGTAAGCGTGGCAATAGACTCAATTTCACCAATGACTTTTGCCGTGAGTCGCCGTAGGGAAAAAGCCTCATCAACACGAAGTCTAATAGCACTGTAATCACTTGGGAGAAAGAGGTTCATTTGCGCAATAGCATTAACATCAACGCTTTGCCCCGGGCAATCTTGGGTTCCTACCAGAAAAAGATCTTCTTTCAGTAAAGCCTGACTGGATACACCAGCCACAGGGGAATGCTCATAAATCACCGCCATATCGAGTTGGTGATTTATCAGTTTTTCGTTAAGCACTGCACCGCTATTTTCATGAAGATAGATAACGACCTCCGGGAATTCAGCGCGAACCGCCTGTAATAAGGGCATGGTGATGGATGACGCAGCGGTTCCTGGCGCAAAGCCAATCGAGACTTGCCCCGATAATGCCTGACCAACGTTATGCACCGCCAGTTGGGCCTGCTCACACTGACGTAAAATGGCCCGCGCATGGGTATAGAGAATTTTTCCGGCGTCAGTTGGCGTAACGCCCCGTTTTGTGCGAATCAAAAGTTGTTGATTTAACTCACCTTCCAGTGTGGCAACCTGCTGACTGAGCGCTGGTTGTGCGATATGCAATACTTCAGCAGCTTGGGTCAGGCTACCAATATCTACAATTTTTACGAAGTATTTCAGGCGTCTGAAGTTCATGTTGCCTCCGGTTTTTAAGAATCGGCCCAAGTGCCGCCATTACTTACAACCAGACTGCAAGATGCTTGCCAGTTTTATTTTGGCGTTGATGTACAAGCTAACCAACTGTCAAATAAGAGATTATGATAGATTCGTCATAGGTTCTTTTTATCAGCAGTCGCGTTCCCCTGCCCTATAAAAGGAGGGTATGCACCACGATGGTTCATTGCCCAATAAGATTGAAAGCTCACCACTTTGTTGAAATTGACAGCAAACAAACAAAAAAATGCATTTCACCCTTTGACATCACCATGTACTGCCATTAATATGCGCCCCGTTCACACGATTCCTCTGTAGTTCAGTCGGTAGAACGGCGGACTGTTAATCCGTATGTCACTGGTTCGAGTCCAGTCAGAGGAGCCAAATTCAAAAAAGCCTGCTTTCAAGCAGGCTTTTTGCTTTCTAATTACCAACGCTCTTAAAACATCTGTCTTGAACCAGAACTAATTTGCACAGGCATTCCCGATCGACGTTGCAACGCAGCATTTGCGCGATTCACATCAACTTCTTGCCCGTTGATAAACGCCCGCAAAGATGGGGTTACCGGCAATGGCACTTTTCGGTCAGACTCATATTCAGCACGATTGCGCGACAGCGGCTCATGAACTTCCAGCCACTTTGATCCATCCGGTTCCGTTGTGTATTTCACTGGCTGATCAATAATTTGTACACGAGTACCTACAGGAACATTATCAAACAGATATTTGATATCGTCATTGCGCAGACGAATACAGCCCTGACTTACCCGGAGCCCAATACCAAAATTGGCATTGGTACCGTGGATGGCATATAGCCTGCCAATATAAATCGCGTACAGCCCCATGGGATTATCGGGCCCCGCAGGAACAAATGCAGGCAAACTCTCCCCTCGTTTCGCATATTCGCGCCGGGTGTTCGGCGTTGGCGTCCAGGTTGGTGCTTCTTGTTTACGTTCAACGGTAGTCACCCAGTTACGCGGGGTTTCTCGCCCAGCCTGGCCGATACCAATAGGAAAGACTTCCACAGTATTACTGTCTGGTGGGTAGTAATAAAGACGCATCTCAGCGACGTTAACCACAATCCCTTTACGAACAGTGGCGGGCAAAATCAGTTGCTGCGGAATGGTGAGTTGCGAACCTGACTTCGGCAAAAAAACATCAGCGCCCGGGTTCGCTTCAAGCATGTTACTTAACCCTTGCCCGTATTGTGCGGCAAAAGTCTCCAGCGGCTGGGTATTGTGATCAGGAACAGTTACAGTAAACGACTGCCCCACTAAACGGCTACCCTCTGGAGGTAATGGATAAGTTACCGCCAGGCTAGTATGGCTGGCAAAAAGCAGAGCAAATGAGCAAAGAATATTTACACGACGCATCATGTCCCTTTCCTAAGTCGCGAATACTATCCGATAAGTATAGCTTTTATCAGACTTTTCGTTTTTAACTGTTCAAATCAGAAGTCGTATTCCCCGGTAGAACAATATTACTGGCAGCAAGTTCGCCCATGTTGTTGTATATCGCACAGGCTGCTTCGATGATGGGCATCGCCAGAGCTGCGCCACTCCCCTCACCTAAACGCATCTCCATATCGAGATAAGGCTCCAGCCCCAAATGCGACAGCGCAATACGCGCCCCTTTTTCTGCCGACAGGTGAGAAGGAATGAGATACGGTTTGATCGCAGGAGACATCTGGCAGGCTGCGAGCGCAGCAGCATAAGAAAGAAATCCATCCAGCAACACGGGTAAACCGCAGGAAGCAGCGCCTAACATCACGCCAGCCATTCCGACCAAATCAAATCCACCCACTTTTGCCAGAACATCAACGCCATCCTGCGGATTTGGTTGATTCAACGTAATCGCCCGGCGCACAACATCAATTTTATTAGCCAGTTTATCTGTCGGCAGGTTTGCGCCAATCCCAACCACTTCTTCAGGATCCCGGCCAGTTATTGTGCTGACTATTGCTGCTGCCGGTGTCGTGTTTGCCATCCCCAGTTCACCTACACCAAACAGCGTGACACCGTTTTTTGCCAGCTCCCGCGTATAACATATGACGTCCAAAAGCAACTTTTCAGCCTGACGGCGACTCATTGCCGGAGCTGAAGCAATATTGCCGCTACCTCGTGCGACACGCATGTTGATAAGCCCGGGGATAGGCTCAGCAGTATCAATACCAACATCAATTACATGGACGTTAGCGCCCGCTTGTGCTGCCAGCACACACACGCCGGTTGTTCCGCGTGTCATATTTTCAGCCTGAATGGCTGTCACTTCTTTTGGAGAAATAGCGACCCCTTCCTCCCAGACGCCGTGATCGGCACACATAACCAGTACCGCTTTTTTGCCCACATGCGGTATGCCATTCAACCCCGGCATTCCCGCCAGTTGTATGGCAAGCGCCTCCAGCCTTCCCAGGCTACCAACAGGTTTGAGTAACCCGTCAATATGCCGTTGTGCACGCGACATAGCGGCAGGATCGATGGCAGGGATCGTATTCAGTAAATTGGCAAGTGTTTGCATGTCACGTCTCTTTATAGCAGTGCCAGCAGGAAGACCAGTTCACCAAGCTCTATGGCTGCTCCCAGCGTATCGCCCGTTTGCCCGCCCAGCGTACGTTTGAGAAGCTGACCGAGGATGAAAATCGCCACCATCGTCACCACCATAGCAGCCACACCATGCATACCTGGCAATAATACGGCAGCAAAAATAGCGGCTAAGCCGAGTGTGACGCAGGTTTGTCGCCCATCAATTTTGCCAATGAACACATTGCCAAGCCCTTCTTCCCGCGCATAACGATGACGATACATCAATAATGCGGCAGTCCCGCGGCTGACCGCGCATGCTGCCGCCAGCGATGCAAGGATCGGTTCGCCACGCAAAGCCAACTCGCTTAACACCAAAATCTTTGCCAGTACAACAAAAATCAATGCCAGACCGCCGTGGGTACCTAAACGGCTATCACGCATGATTTCCAACATGCGATCGCGGCTACGTGCAGAAAATACGCCATCACAAGTATCGGCGAGGCCGTCCAGGTGGAATCCCCCGGTCATCAGCGCCAGCACAAGTACGCTAAACAGTGCCGCCAGTGGTACGCCACACCATGCCTGCAGCACCATGAAGACCAGCCCGCTAATCGCGCCAAGCAATAATCCAATTAAAGGAAAAGTAATAATACCGCGAGAATAATGCTCGAAATCCAGTCCCTGGGACCAGCGACGCGGCACAGGCAGACGCGTAATAAAAGAGAGCATCGCCCAAAATAATTTACTCATTTGATTTTTACTCCAATACCCGAAACCACCAGCCACACTTCATTTGCCGCAGCGGCCAGCTGCTGATTTACCCGCCCGGCAATATCACGAAAATGTCGTGCCAAACGACTCTCCGGCACAATCCCCATTCCCACTTCGTTAGTCACTAATACAATCTTCGCGGGGCAACGTTGGCAGGCAGCAATCAACGACTGAATCTCAGCATTAATCGCCTGTTCCATCGCCTGATAATCCCATTCATCAGGGTCTTTATCGCCGCCATAATCAAACAACAGATTAGTCACCATTGTGGTAACGCATTCCAGCAACACCGCTTCATGCGGGTTAATGTCTGCATGAATTAATTCATCAACATGTTGCCAACGCTCCACCGTGCGCCAGTGCGCCGGACGGCCTTGCCGATGATGTTCTATCCGTGCAGCCATCTCATCATCAAGGATTTGCGAGGTGGCGATATACAGAACCTGTGAAGAGTCCCCAATAAGCGCCTCTGCGTGGCGACTCTTCCCGCTCCGTGCTCCACCTGTCACCAAAATCATCATACCGACTCCTGATTCAATTGTATGATGGTATTCATTGAACAGAACAATGGATCCCCCACCGTTGCTGACCGCAAAACATTTACGCGATTAATACTGCGCGTAATATAATTAAAAATCCAGCATTCTCAATCCATTACGAAAGAAGATGGCATTGTGGAATAGCCAGACTTCCTCGTGTTAACGCCCGGTCATTGGAGTAGTAACCAAAGCAGATTTAGCCAACATGGAACAAATATCTTTGGTGAAATGTTGGTTACGGGAAGCTGGAGCGCACAACGTGTTAGTAACCAGTGCGGTTAATAACAATAGAGTTGCAGAACTTTTTGCCTTGCTGCATACAGAAGAAGGCTGTCGCTAATTTCGACAGGTTATCAGATGGGAATGATGACTTTGATACACAGAAAAGAATCAATGAGCAATGAGGGTTGCCGGGCAACCCTCATTGAATAAAACAGGAATTACTTCGCTTCGCCGTTTTTCATTTCGCCCATAGCTTTCAGCTTTTTGGAGATATCGCGGCGTTCTTTGGAGAGCTCGGCATTTTTGATGATGTAATCGTCAACGCGATCTTCATAGTCACCTTTCATGCTGGCGATGATGCCCTGGATTGCTTCAACGCTCATCCCCGGCTTGATGTAATCGCTCAGGTTGTCCAGCAGCAGGACGCGCTTCTGGTTGTCACGGATCTTTTTCTCAACGTCCTGAATTTCACGTTGCAGTTTGTTCTTACGACGGAACAGACGAACAAATTCCAGTACGTCCTGGAATGAAGGCTTGGTAGTTTCCATTTTTATACCCCTGATAATGTGAGAGTCGGATTCGTTTAAGCAACCGCTATTCGTTAGGGCCAACATTACTCATAGCTGCCGCAGATGACAATGCTTTTATCCCTTTTCACTATCATACCCTTTATCCTTGCTGAATCGAAGCAGCAGCAAGATGATTCTGAAGTTCAGGAATTATTTGCGCAAGGCCCGGCAAATCAGATTCGATAGCAACTCAAGCTGATGCGCCGTTTCCATGTTCAGCCACACATAACCATAGATTGGTGTTTCCACTACCTTCAGGTCATGGTGGTTATTGAGCAACTGACGCAGCTCTTCCACAGCATCGTTCAATTTTTCCGTATTGGCAAAAACCGGCTGCGGATTACCTTCGTACAGCGCATGAACAAGGCTCAGCAGTATTTGCTGCATCATGTGCTGGGTATCACGAAGTTTTTGCGCGTTCAATAACACGAAATGGCTGGGGCGCGTGGCCCAGTACGCATTGATTTGCAACTCCAGCATACAAACCAGATTGCGGTTAATGGTCTGGATACCTTCATATATCGATTTTGGAATACGGGTTTCTTTGCTGGCGGGCGCAATCAGCCCACGCATTTTCACGGCATCGGTCAGGAGTTTTTGTAGATGGCTTTCCAGACGTGGGCGTTCGAGTAAGTTCGGTGAGAATGCAGATTGATAGACCCGATTATACTCGGTCAGACTTTTCGCCAGTTGAATGCGCCAGTGGATGAACGCCCGTTGTGGCCAGATACCGGTAAACAACATTGCCAGTAAAGAGCCGAGGATCACATCGCCGCTTCGCCATAACGCCGTATCAATTTCACCTGTCGGGGAACCAACAACAATTGCCAGCGTCACCCCAATCAATAATCCTTGATACGGTTTCTTGCCCAGCGCCAGCCAACCGCAAAGAAACATCGCCGCCGCGCACCAGACTAACATCAGCGGTAACGAAATTAACTCCAGTTGCAGAGCGATAAGACCTAAAATCGAACCCAACACCGTACCGCCAATACGTTCGAAGGCGCGAGGGACAACGTTACCCCAGAACGAGATTGGCCCCATAATCACCACCATGGTGACCAGCGGCCAGGTGCTTTCCGGGATAGTAAACAGGCGGATAATGAGAAAAGTGAGCAGGAATGCCAGCGCGACCCGAGTACCATGCACAATGCGGTAATGGCGGTATACCCGGATTTCAAACGGGCTTAATGACTTATCGGCACGCACGCAGAAACTCCGTAATGAAGATTAAAAGCGCTCATAACTCATCTGTCGGCCAGAAGGCGCACCTCTGAGTTATCCGACGGACATACCGGGAACAGTGTAATTTCCCGGCAGGAGCGAAAAATTTGAAAGGCGCATCTTACTCTTTTCGCTTTCAAAAAAAGAGTGGTCTTCGCGTCAACACACCGCCCTGAGATGAATTAGTGATGTTTTGGCTGCACCGCAACATACATTTCGATATCCCAGTACCCATCTTCCGCGCCATTGTTCAAGTAAACCTCGAAGCAGGGCTTTGGTAACATTTCATAAGCACTGTCCTGCAAGAGACTATTAAAGAACTGATACCAGGGTTTAGCAAAATCATCACCGACTACACGAGCTACCGCCACCGCATACTGACCACCTGTAATTTCTGTCAGAATGACGCCCTCACTGTTTTCGGGAAGCGTAAAGTAACCCGGCACCGTCACGACGGTGTCGCAGCGTAATTTTTCGGCGGGTGTTTCATCTGGATTGTCGTAATAGACAGCAACCCACTCCTTCGGCACAATATTTTTGTTATCTACCCACATCATCAACTGCTCAAAGCCTTTCTTTACCGTCTGTTCCCACGGGCCAACGAGATGGAAACCTGCAACGGTACGTTTCTCTTCCTGCTTAATCTCGTAGTTCATGACGCCTCCATTAATACTGTTTTTATATACAGTATAGTTGCAATATTAAAACCACAAGGAATGAGTGTTGATTATGCGAGCAGACTCGCACTCCTGCCAGTCTGCTGCAAAAGAAAGGTCAGGCCTTATGGTGGAAATAATCACTCAGGCGGGAAAACATGCCGCCTTCCCCGACAGATTCCAGGGTAACCAGCGGCCAGTGCGCCACCTGTTTATCACGGTCGTAAAGTTCAATTTCCCCTACCCGCTGATGGGCGCTAATTGGCGCGGTGAGCTCTTTACCATCAAGGGTATATTTGGCTTTGATATGTGGAATTTCGGCTTTCGGTAGCACCATCCAGAACTCTTGTTCCGTTCCCAGGTCGATATTTTCTTTATCGCCATACCAGATGCGTTCCGTTCCGACCTTTTTCCCACGGTGCAAAATTTGCACCGTAGTAAAGTTTTGTTGCCCCCAACGCAGTAATTTTCTTGCCTCTTCCTCACGACCTTTTGCACTGTCAGCCCCCATTACCACTGCAATGAGACGACGCTGCCCATCTACAGCCGAAGCAATGAGGTTAAAACCGGCACCAGAAGTATGACCCGTTTTCAGGCCGTCAACATTCATGGTTTTATCCCACAACAACCCGTTACGGTTTTGCTGGGTGATACCGTTCCAGGTGAGACTTTTCTCACTGTACATATGATAAAACTCGGGCTCGCCGTGGATGATAGCGCGAGAAAGCACAGCTAAATCATAAGCCGAGCTATGCTGGCCAGGTGCATCCAGACCATGCACTGTTTCAAAATGCGTATCCTTGAGATGCAGCTTCTCGGCATAGTTGTTCATCATTTCAACAAACTGCCGTTGCCCACCGGCAATATAGTCAGCCAGAGCAACACAAGCGTCATTTCCGGAATCCACAATTAAACCACGGCTTAAATCACGTACCGATACGCGATCGCCCTCTTTCAAAAACATCAGTGAAGAACCGACAAACACCGGATTATCTTTCGCCCACGCATCGCGCCCCACGGTGACAATATCGTCTGGCGTAATGCGATGACTATCGATAGCGCGATCCACGACATAACCCGTCATCAGCTTTGTCAGGCTGGCGGGATTGCGCTGTTGATGCTCATTACCCGCGGTGAGGATCTGACCGGTGGTGTAATCCATCAGTACCCAGGACCCGGCATGAATCTGTGGAGGCTGAGGTGAAAAAGGAATGTTTTCCGCCGCAAAACCAGACGATAAGTTAAAAACGAACAAAGAAGCAGCAATAATAAGACGGCGTTTCAACAGCAAACCCTCAGGAGTTTCAAATAGCTGTTCTTTTTACGGAAATACTTATGAACTGGCTGGAATAAAGTGCAAGAAAATGTGACTACTCTCTCATTTTTATCTGACATGATCTGTTGCCACTCGCTGTCAAATTGTTGCGCTAAAGCTGATTAGCACGGTGATATTTGATACTCTGGCAGACAGCAGAAATAACGGATTTAACCTAATGATGAATGACGGTAAGCAACAATCTACCTTTTTGTTTCACGATTACGAAACCTTTGGCACGCACCCCGCGTTAGATCGCCCTGCACAGTTCGCAGCCATTCGCACCGATAGCGAATTCAATGTCATCGGCGAACCCGAAGTCTTTTACTGCAAGCCCGCTGATGACTATTTACCCCAGCCAGGAGCCGTATTAATTACCGGTATTACCCCGCAGGAAGCACGGGCGAAAGGAGAAAACGAAGCCGCGTTTGCCGCCCGTATTCACTCGCTTTTTACCGTACCGAAGACCTGTATTCTGGGCTACAACAATGTGCGTTTCGACGACGAAGTCACACGCAACGTTTTTTATCGTAATTTCTACGATCCTTACGCCTGGAGCTGGCAGCATGATAACTCGCGCTGGGATTTGTTGGATGTTATGCGTGCCTGTTATGCCCTGCGCCCGGAAGGAATAAACTGGCCTGAAAATGATGACGGTCTACCGAGCTTTCGCCTTGAGCATTTAACCAAAGCGAATGGTATTGAACATAGCAACGCCCACGATGCGATGGCTGATGTGTACGCCACTATTGCGATGGCGAAACTGGTAAAAACGCGTCAGCCACGCCTGTTTGATTATCTCTTTACCCATCGTAATAAACACAAACTGATGGCGTTGATTGATGTTCCGCAGATGAAACCCCTGGTTCACGTTTCCGGAATGTTTGGGGCATGGCGCGGCAATACCAGCTGGGTGGCACCGCTGGCGTGGCATCCTGAAAATCGCAATGCTGTAATTATGGTGGATTTGGCAGGAGACATTTCGCCATTACTGGAACTGGATAGCGACACATTGCGCGAGCGTTTATATACCGCAAAAACCGATCTTGGCGATAACGCCGCCGTTCCGGTTAAGCTGGTGCATATCAATAAATGTCCGGTGCTGGCCCAGGCGAATACGCTACGCCCGGAAGATGCCGACCGACTGGGAATTAATCGTCAGCATTGCCTCGATAACCTGAAAATTCTGCGTGAAAATCCGCAAGTGCGCGAAAAAGTGGTGGCGATATTCGCGGAAGCCGAACCGTTTACGCCTTCAGATAACGTGGATGCACAGCTTTATAACGGCTTTTTCAGTGACGCCGATCGTGCAGCAATGAAAATTGTGCTGGAAACCGAGCCGCGTAATTTACCGGCACTGGATATCACTTTTGTCGATAAACGGATTGAAAAGCTGTTGTTCAATTATCGGGCGCGCAACTTCCCGGGGACGCTGGATTATGCCGAGCAGCAACGCTGGCTGGAGCACCGCCGCCAGGTCTTCACGCCAGAGTTTTTACAGGGTTATGCAGATGAATTGCAGATGCTGGCACAACAATATGCCGATGACAAAGAGAAAGTGGCGCTGTTAAAAGCGCTTTGGCAGTACGCGGAAGAGATCCTCTGAAACAAAAAAACCGGAGCGATAGACTCCGGCTTTTTGAGATTTACCGGATGATTATGTCATCCGGTTTGTAAGATTATGCAACGTCTTCGTACTGCGGAACCGGGTTACGGAAACTCTTGGTTACGCAAGCCAGGTAAATCAGACCGATAGCAGCCCAAATCAGACCCAGAACCATTGAGCTTTCTTCCAGGTTAACCCACAGGGCACCTACAGTCAGCGCACCACACATCGGCAGGAACAGATACTGGAAGTGATCTTTCAGCGTCTTGTTACGCTTCTCACGGATCCAGAACTGCGAGATAACCGACAGGTTAACAAAGGTGAACGCCACCAGCGCACCAAAGTTAATCAGCGCCGTAGCCATTACCAGGTCGAAGTTGATTGCCAGCAAGGCAATCGCGCCAACCAGGATGATGTTCATCGCCGGAGTACGCCATTTCGGGTGTACATAACCGAAGAAGCTTTTCGGGAATACGCCGTCACGACCCATTACGTACATCAGACGCGCTACGCCTGCATGCGCCGCCATACCGGACGCCAGTACGGTAATGGTGGAGAAGATCAGCGCGCCAACCTGGAACGCTTTACCCGCAACGTACAGCATGATTTCAGGCTGTGACGCATCCGGATCTTTAAAGCGAGAGATATCCGGGAAGTACAGCTGCAGGAAGTAAGTTGCAAAGATGAAGATCATGCCGCCAATCAGCGCGGTCAGGAAAATCGCACGCGGGATCACGCGCTCTGCATCTTTGGTTTCTTCCGACAGGTTGCTGATGCCGTCAAAGCCGGTAAAGGAGAAGCACAGGATTGTCGCCCCGGTAATCATCGGGATAACATGCGCATCGCCAGACCAGAACGGACGAGTGCTCGCCAGCGTACCAGCGCCTTCACCTTCAAATACGCCATAAACAACCATGCCCAGAATCACCGCGATCAGCACTACCTGCAACACGACGATTACAGTGTTGAAGTTCGCTACGGATTTCAGACTACGCAGGTTAAAGGCGGTCATAAAGGCTACCAGCGCCACCACAAACATCCACGATGGGATGGAAGGCACTAGAGCTTCAAAATAGATTTTCGCCAGCAGAATGTTGATCATCGGCGCGAACAGATAGTCGAGCAGAGAAGACCAACCCACCATAAAGCCGACAGTCGGGCTAATGGATTTCTGGGCGTAAGTGTATGCAGAGCCAGCAGAAGGATAGCGGCGAACCAGCTTCCCGTAGCTCAGAGCCGTAAACAGGATCGCAATCAATGCGAACGCATAGGCTGTCGGCACATGACCATCCGTGAGGCCTGAAACGATACCAAAAGTATCAAACAGCGTCATCGGCTGCATATAGGCAAGACCCATCATTACAACCGGAACTAACGTAAGCGTTTTACGCAATTCCACGCGAGAGGTGTTTGGAGTAACGTTATGCGACATGGTCATTCTCCTTTACGGTGATAACCGTCGCGTAAGCAAAAAATTGCCCCATTTTTTTGGATTCCTCAGCGACAACAACTGTCGATTTTTAGTAAATATCTATCCGGTACGAAGCCCGGCCTCTTGGTATGAATGATTGGTTTGAAGCAAAAAATAACCGACGCTGATGAAACGTCGGTTTTTAGTCATTTTTTGACAGCGGCGCATTGTGCCTAAATGGGGGGGAAATGACAAGAGAATGAGAGGCTTGTCATAATAATTTTTCTTTAAATGGCTGATTTTCCGTCATCAGATTTTGCATAAACACCGGCGATCGCACTATTTGCTAAAATTTCATCCCGCCACCAGCCGCTGGCAAGCCCTGCGGTCTGTTCATTCCAGCCAATCCAGACGGGTTCAAAGAGAGTTTGGGCGACCACTTTCTTCTCGATTAACGCGCCACTATCGAGAAACCGTTGCGCCAGATAACGGGGTAAATAGCCGCAGCCGAGGCCGCTAATTTGCAGCTCCAGCTTGGTTTTAAAATCGAAAACGGTAATGGCTTCTTGTTCGTCGAGAAGTTGTGAGGCCGTAGAAGCGCCTGCCTGCGCAGTATCCCCCACCACAATCGCCCGATATCGCTTAATAATACGACGGTTTAACGGCTCTTCTTCCAGAGCTAACGGATGATGAGGCGCGACCGCAAAGACTTGTTCCAGATCGCCCAACCGTGAAAAACCAAACTCACTGGAAGATGGTGGCTCATGCATCGCGCCAACAATAATATCCGCTCGCCCCTGAGTCAGGGCATCCCAGGAACCACCGAGTACGCCATTGATAAACTTCAGGCGCGTCACGCTATGATGTTGATAAAAAGCTTCAATCAGTGGCGCAAGCAGAGAAAAAGGAAACGTGTCGTCCACGCCAATCACCAGCTCGTTTTCCCAGCCTTCATGCAGTTTGATCGCCTGCTTTTCCAGTTCTCGCACAGTATGCAGAACTTCCCGCCCTTTCTCTAATAACATTTTTCCGGTACGGGTGAATTTAGCGCGGTGACCGCTACGATCAAGCAATTGAATATTAAGGTCGCTTTCCAGCTTGTGAACGGTGTAACTCAGAGCGGACGGCGTCTTATAGAGTTTGGCCGACGCCGCCGCAAAACTGCCTTCTTTTTCTAAGGAATCGAGGATCATCAACACATCCAGCAGTGGTTTCATACACGCCCCCTTGCAGTGCATGCGGCGTCCTGCTGGCGTGATCGTTTACTCCAGCGGCATTACCAGCGGATCGGGATACTGGTATTCAAATCCCAGTTCATTACAAATCCGACTGCCATCAATAATCTTACCTTTGCCGCTGTCCAGACTATTTCTGAACTGCGGAGGCTCCAGCCCCAGTAAACGGGCCATCTGCGGATAGAAAACATTACGCGCAGGGTGAGCTGGCGCACATATATTATAGATGTGTCCGCCTTTAGGTGCCTGTAACAACAGAGTGATAGCGCCAATAACATCTTCTAAATGGACTAAATTAACACCATGTTCACCATCAGGCGCGGTTTTTCCGGCAAAGAAGCGTCCGGGATGACGTCCCGGTCCGACCAGCCCCGCAAGACGCAGAATATCGACCGAAGTACCGGGTAAATTGTGCAGCCAGTCTTCGAGTTCTTCTAATACTCGTCCACTGTTGGTTACCGGATTACGCGGGGTAGTTTCTTTCACCGTGCCTTGCGCGTCGCCATAGACAGATGTTGAGCTGGTAAAAATAATGCGGGGAATACGATGGGCCAGCGCGCTATCCACTAACTCTTGTACCGCTTGTAAATAGAACTCATCGCCGGGGCCGCTACGACGTGCCGGAAGCGTAATGACCAGCGCATCGACATCCATCAGGGCATCCAGATCGTCAGAATCGCAAACTAACTCAGGCTCCATGCGAAGCAGATAGCTATCAATGCCACTCATTCGGGCCGCTTCGACACCATCTTGTGTGGTTTTACTCCCGGTGACTTGCCAGCCTCGCGCTGAAAGTGACATCGCCAGCGGCATGCCTAACCACCCTAACCCGACAATTGCGACCTTTTTCATCCGTTATCTCCTGATACACCTTAGATCTATAAGGCTACGCTAGCGTATCAAAACTGACAATTCATTCTATGAATGAATCTGTTCAATAATGATAACGACATGCTGCAATGAGCAGTGAATCGTCGGTAACCGCGTATACCAGACGGTGCTCCTCTGTAATGCGTCGGGACCAGAAACCTGACAAATTATGTTTCAGGGGTTCTGGCTTCCCCTTACCTTCAAATGGCGTTCTGCGGGTATCTTTGATAAGTTCATTGATCTTTTTAACAATTCGCTTATCTGTTTCCTGCCAGTACAGATAATCATCCCATGATTCCTCAGACCAGATTAGTTTCACTCAATAATGTCCTTTTCTGTTCCTTTGCCTGATTTCAGGCTATCGATTGAGTCCATCAATCTCCGGGCGTTAGCGGGGGAACGCAGTAGATAAGCCGTCTCTTCCAGCGAGTTGTATTCTTCGAGTGACATCAGAACACAAGCCTCTCCATTCTGACGAGTAATAAGGATCGGGGCATGATCTTCAACGGCTTTCATCATTGTTGCCGACAAATTCTGACGCGCTTCGCTGTAGCTAATTGTACGCATGTCAATCTCCTCTTTTGTACAGTTCATTGTACAATGATGGGCGTTAATTAACTATTTATTAATTAGTTTGTAGATCAAGGTATTGTCAGTGAGACGAAAATCCAGGCTTCGCTATTTTTGGTGCCGTCAGCTTAGAGGACAGTCCTCTTAGCGCCCTCCTTTCCCCGCTCATTCATTAAACAAATCCATTGCCATAAAATATATAAAAAAGCCCTTGCTTTCTAACGTGAAAGTGGTTTAGGTTAAAAGACATCAGTTGAATAAACATTCACAGAGACTTTTATGACACGCGTTCAATTTAAACACCACCATCATCACCATCATCCTGACTAGTCTTTCAGGCGATGTGTGCTGGAAGACATTCAGATCTTCCAGTGGTGCATGAACGCATGTGAAAGCCCCCGGAAGATCACCTTCCGGGGGCTTTTTTATTGCGCGGTTGCTAACGGTTCAGACAGGTTTAAAGAGGAATAAGAAAATGACAGACAACACTCGTTTACGCATAGCTATGCAGAAATCCGGCCGTTTAAGTGATGACTCACGCGAATTACTGGCGCGCTGTGGCATTAAAATCAATCTTCACACCCAGCGCCTGATCGCGATGGCAGAAAACATGCCGATTGATATTCTGCGCGTGCGTGACGACGACATTCCCGGTCTGGTAATGGACGGCGTGGTAGACCTTGGAATTATCGGCGAAAACGTGCTGGAAGAAGAACTGCTTAACCGCCGCGCCCAGGGTGAAGATCCGCGCTACTTTACCCTGCGTCGACTGGATTTCGGCGGCTGCCGACTTTCACTGGCAACGCCGGTTGATGAAGCCTGGGACGGCCCGCTCTCCTTAAATGGTAAACGTATCGCCACCTCTTATCCTCACCTGCTCAAGCGTTATCTCGACCAGAAAGGCATCTCTTTTAAATCCTGCTTACTGAACGGTTCTGTTGAAGTCGCCCCGCGTGCCGGACTGGCGGATGCGATTTGCGATCTGGTTTCCACCGGTGCCACGCTGGAAGCAAACGGCCTGCGTGAAGTCGAAGTTATCTACCGCTCGAAAGCCTGCCTGATCCAGCGCGATGGCGAAATGGAAGAATCCAAACAGCAACTGATCGACAAACTGCTGACCCGTATTCAGGGTGTGATCCAGGCGCGCGAATCAAAATACATCATGATGCACGCACCGACCGAACGTCTGGATGAAGTCATCGCCCTGCTGCCAGGTGCCGAACGCCCAACCATTCTGCCGCTGGCGGGTGACCAACAACGCGTAGCGATGCACATGGTCAGTAGCGAAACCCTGTTCTGGGAAACGATGGAAAAACTGAAAGCGCTGGGTGCCAGTTCAATCCTGGTCCTGCCGATTGAGAAGATGATGGAGTGATCGCCATGAGCTTTAACACAATCATTGACTGGAATAGCTGTACTGCGGAGCAACAACGCCAGCTATTAATGCGCCCGGCGATCTCCGCTTCTGAAAGCATTACCCGCACTGTTAACGATATTCTCGATAACGTGAAAGCACGCGGCGATGAGGCCCTGCGGGAATACAGCGCGAAGTTTGATAAAACCACGGTTACCGCGCTGAAGATGTCTGCAGAGGAAATTGCCGCCGCCAGCGAACGCCTGAGCGACGAGCTAAAACAGGCGATGGCGGTGGCAGCAAAGAATATTGAAACCTTCCACACTGCGCAAAAACTGCCGCCGGTAGATGTAGAAACTCAGCCAGGCGTACGTTGTCAGCAAGTCACGCGCCCGGTGGCTTCGGTAGGTTTGTATATTCCTGGCGGCTCCGCCCCGCTCTTCTCAACGGTATTAATGCTGGCAACTCCGGCGCGTATTGCGGGCTGTAAAAAAGTGGTGCTGTGCTCACCGCCGCCGATTGCCGATGAGATCCTTTATGCGGCGCAGCTGTGCGGTGTACAGGATGTGTTTAACGTCGGCGGCGCACAGGCCATTGCCGCACTGGCGTTTGGTACTGAATCTGTGCCAAAAGTGGACAAAATCTTCGGGCCAGGCAACGCCTTTGTCACCGAGGCAAAACGCCAGGTAAGCCAGCGTCTGGACGGTGCGGCGATCGATATGCCCGCAGGCCCGTCGGAAGTGCTGGTGATTGCTGACAGCGGCGCTACGCCGGATTTCGTGGCTTCTGATTTGCTTTCCCAGGCTGAACACGGCCCGGACTCTCAGGTGATTTTACTGACGCCCGATGCTGAGATGGCGCGTCGCGTAGCCGAAGCTGTCGAACGCCAACTGGCAGAACTGCCGAGAGCTGAAACCGCCCGCCAGGCACTGAGCGCCAGCCGCCTGATTGTGACCAACGATTTAGCGCAGTGCGTGGAGATATCTAACCAGTACGGCCCGGAGCACCTGATCATCCAGACCCGCAACGCCCGCGATCTGGTCGATGGCATCACCAGTGCCGGTTCGGTATTTCTGGGTGACTGGTCACCGGAATCGGCAGGTGATTACGCCTCCGGCACCAACCACGTTCTGCCGACTTACGGTTACACCGCCACCTGTTCCAGCCTCGGGCTGGCAGATTTCCAGAAGCGCATGACCGTGCAGGAACTGTCGAAAGAAGGTTTCTCCGCGCTGGCTTCGACCATTGAAACATTGGCCGCCGCCGAGCGCCTGACCGCCCATAAAAATGCCGTTACTTTGCGTGTTAACGCCCTTAAGGAGCAAGCATGAGCACCGTGACTATTACCGATTTAGCGCGTGAAAACGTCCGCAACCTGACGCCGTATCAGTCGGCGCGTCGTCTGGGCGGTAACGGCGACGTCTGGCTGAACGCCAACGAATACCCCACAGCCGTGGAGTTTCAGCTTACTCAGCAAACGCTCAACCGCTACCCGGAATGTCAGCCGAAAGCGGTGATTGAAAATTACGCGCAGTATGCAGGCGTAAAACCGGAGCAGGTGCTGGTCAGCCGTGGCGCGGACGAAGGTATTGAACTACTGATTCGCGCTTTTTGCGAACCAGGTAAAGACGCCATCCTCTACTGCCCGCCAACGTACGGCATGTACAGCGTCAGCGCTGAAACCATTGGCGTCGAGTGCCGCACAGTGCCGACGCTGGACAACTGGCAACTGGACTTACAGGGCATTTCCGACAAGCTGGACGGCGTAAAAGTGGTCTATGTTTGCAGCCCCAACAACCCGACCGGGCAACTGATCAACCCGCAGGATTTTCGCACTCTGCTGGAGTTAACCCGCGGTAAAGCGATTGTGGTTGCCGATGAAGCCTATATCGAGTTTTGCCCGCAGGCATCGCTGGCTGGCTGGCTGGCGGAATATCCGCACCTGGCTATTTTACGCACACTGTCGAAAGCTTTTGCTCTGGCGGGCCTTCGTTGCGGATTTACGCTGGCAAACGAAGAAGTCATCAACCTGCTGATGAAAGTGATCGCCCCCTACCCGCTCTCGACGCCGGTCGCCGACATTGCGGCCCAGGCGTTAAGCCCGCAGGGGATCGTCGCCATGCGCGAACGGGTGGCGCAAATTATTGCAGAACGCGAATATCTGATTGCCGCATTGAAAGAAATCTCCTGCGTGGAGCAGGTTTTTGACTCTGAAACCAACTACATTCTGGCGCGCTTTAAAGCCTCCAGCGCAGTGTTTAAATCTTTGTGGGATCAGGGCATTATCTTACGTGATCAGAATAAACAACCCTCTTTAAGCGGCTGCCTGCGAATTACCGTCGGAACCCGTGAAGAAAGCCAGCGCGTCATTGACGCCTTACGTGCGGAGCAAGTTTAATGAGTCAGAAGTATCTTTTTATCGATCGCGATGGAACCCTGATTAGCGAACCGCCGAGTGATTTTCAGGTGGACCGTTTTGACAAACTCGCCTTTGAACCGGGCGTGATCCCAGAGCTGCTGAAGCTGCAAAAAGCGGGCTACAAGCTGGTGATGATCACTAATCAGGATGGTCTGGGAACACAAAGTTTCCCGCAGGCGGATTTCGATGGCCCGCACAACCTGATGATGCAGATCTTCACCTCGCAAGGCGTACAGTTTGATGAAGTGCTGATTTGCCCGCACCTGCCCGCAGATGAGTGCGACTGCCGTAAACCGAAAGTAAAACTGGTGGAGCGTTATCTCGCTGAGCAAGCGATGGATCGTGCCAACAGTTATGTAATTGGCGATCGCGCGACCGACATTCAACTGGCGGAAAACATGGGCATTAATGGTTTACGCTACGACCGCGAAACACTGAACTGGTCGATGATTGGCGAGCAACTCACCAAACGAGACCGTTACGCCCATGTAGTGCGCAACACCAAAGAGACGCAGATTGACGTTCAGGTATGGCTGGATCGCGAAGGTGGCAGCAAGATTAACACCGGCGTTGGCTTCTTTGATCATATGCTGGATCAGATCGCTACCCACGGCGGTTTCCGGATGGAAATCAACGTTAAAGGCGACCTCTATATCGACGATCACCACACCGTCGAAGATACCGGCCTGGCGCTGGGCGAAGCATTAAAAATTGCTCTTGGCGACAAACGCGGTATTTGCCGCTTTGGTTTTGTGCTGCCGATGGACGAATGCCTTGCCCGCTGTGCACTGGATATCTCTGGTCGCCCGCACCTGGAATATAAAGCTGAATTTACCTACCAGCGCGTGGGCGATCTCAGCACTGAAATGATCGAGCACTTCTTCCGTTCGCTCTCTTACACCATGGGTGTGACGCTACACCTGAAAACCAAAGGTAAAAACGATCACCACCGTGTAGAGAGCCTGTTCAAAGCCTTTGGTCGCACCCTGCGCCAGGCTATCCGCGTGGAAGGCGATACCCTGCCCTCGTCGAAAGGAGTGCTGTAATGAACGTGGTGATCCTTGATACCGGCTGCGCCAACCTGAACTCGGTGAAGTCAGCCATTGCGCGTCACGGTTATGAACCCAAAGTCAGCCGTGACCCGGACGTCGTGTTGCTGGCCGATAAACTATTTTTACCCGGCGTTGGCACCGCACAAGCGGCGATGGATCAGGTGCATGAGCGCGAGCTGTTTGATCTCATCAAAGCATGTACCCAACCGGTGCTGGGCATCTGCTTAGGGATGCAACTGCTGGGGCGGCGCAGCGAAGAGAGCAACGGCGTCGATTTGCTAGGCATCATCGACGAAGACGTACCGAAAATGACCGACTTTGGTCTGCCCCTGCCGCATATGGGCTGGAACCGCGTTTACCCGCAGGCAGGCAACCGCCTGTTTCAGGGGATTGAAGACGGCGCGTACTTTTACTTTGTTCACAGCTACGCAATGCCAGTCAATCCGTGGACCATCGCCCAGTGTAATTACGGCGAACCGTTCACCGCGGCGGTACAAAAAGATAACTTCTACGGCGTGCAGTTCCACCCGGAGCGTTCTGGTGCCGCTGGCGCTAAGCTGCTGAAAAACTTCCTGGAGATGTGATGATTATTCCGGCATTAGATTTAATCGACGGCACCGTGGTGCGTCTCCATCAGGGCGATTATGGCAAACAACGCGATTACGGTAACGACCCGCTGCCACGCTTACAGGATTACGCCGCGCAGGGTGCCGAAGTGTTGCATCTGGTGGATCTGACCGGGGCAAAAGATCCGGCTAGACGTCAAATCCCGCTGATTAAAACCCTGGTGGCGGGCGTTAACGTTCCGGTGCAGGTTGGCGGCGGCGTGCGTAGCGAAGAAGACGTGGCGGCGTTACTGGAAGCAGGCGTTGCTCGCGTGGTGGTCGGCTCCACCGCGGTGAAATCACCAGAAATGGTGAAAGGCTGGTTTGAACGTTTCGGTGCCGATGCCTTAGTGCTGGCGCTGGATGTCCGTATTGACGAGCAAGGCAACAAGCAGGTGGCAGTCAGCGGCTGGCAAGAGAACTCGGGTGTGTCGCTGGAACAACTGGTGGAAACCTATCTGCCCGTCGGCCTGAAACATGTGCTGTGTACCGATATCTCGCGCGACGGCACGCTGGCAGGCTCTAACGTCTCTTTATATGAAGAAGTGTGCGCCAGATATCCGCAAGTAGCATTTCAGTCCTCCGGCGGTATTGGCGACATTAATGATGTCGCTGCCCTGCGTGACACTGGCGTGCGCGGCGTAATAGTTGGTCGTGCATTACTGGAAGGTAAATTCACCGTGAAGGAGGCCATCGCATGCTGGCAAAACGCATAATTCCGTGTCTCGACGTTCGTGATGGTCAGGTGGTGAAAGGCGTACAGTTTCGCAACCATGAAATCATTGGCGATATTGTACCGCTGGCAAAACGCTACGCCGAAGAAGGTGCAGACGAACTGGTGTTCTACGATATCACCGCTTCCAGCGATGGCCGTGTGGTAGATAAAAGCTGGGTATCTCGCGTGGCGGAAGTGATCGACATTCCGTTTTGTGTGGCGGGTGGGATTAAATCGCTGGAAGATGCCGCGAAAATTCTTTCCTTTGGCGCGGATAAAATTTCCATCAACTCCCCTGCTCTGGCGGACCCGACGTTAATTACTCGCCTGGCCGATCGTTTTGGTGTGCAGTGTATTGTGGTCGGTATTGATACCTGGTACGACGCCGAAACCGGTAAATATCATGTGAATCAATATACCGGCGATGAAAGCCGCACCCGCGTCACTCAGTGGGAAACACTCGACTGGGTAGAGGAAGTGCAAAAACGTGGAGCCGGAGAAATCGTCCTCAACATGATGAATCAGGACGGCGTACGAAACGGTTACGACCTCGATCAACTGAAAAAAGTGCGTGAAGTTTGCCACGTCCCGCTGATTGCCTCCGGTGGCGCGGGCACCATGGAACACTTCCTCGAAGCCTTCCGCGATGCCGACGTTGACGGCGCGCTGGCAGCTTCTGTATTCCACAAACAAATAATCAATATTAGTGAATTAAAAGCGTACCTGGCATCACAGGGCGTGGAGATCAGGATATGTTAACAGAACAACAACGTCACGAACTGGACTGGGAAAAAACCGACGGACTGATGCCGGTGATTGTACAACACGCGGTATCTGGCGAAGTGTTAATGCTGGGCTATATGAACCCGGAAGCTCTGGACAAAACCATCGAAAGTGGCAAAGTTACCTTCTTCTCGCGCACTAAACAGCGACTGTGGACCAAAGGCGAAACGTCGGGTAATTTCCTCAACGTAGTGAGTATTGCGTCGGACTGCGACAACGACACTTTATTAGTGCTGGCGAATCCCATCGGCCCGACCTGCCACAAAGGCACCAGCAGTTGCTTCGGCAACACCGCTCACCAGTGGCTGTTCCTGTATCAACTGGAACAACTGCTCGCCGAACGTAAATCTGCCGACCCGGAAACCTCTTACACAGCCAAACTGTATGCCAGCGGCACCAAACGCATCGCGCAGAAAGTGGGCGAAGAAGGGGTGGAAACTGCGCTGGCAGCAACGGTACATGACCGCTTTGAGCTGACCAACGAGGCATCTGACTTGATGTATCACCTGCTGGTGCTGTTGCAGGATCAGGGGCTGGATTTAACGACGGTGATTGAGAACCTGCGCAAACGGCATCAGTGAGTTGCGGACTGACCGGATGCGATGTTGTAGTCGCATCCGTAGCCATTGCCCGATGCGCAAGCTTATCGGGCCTACTATTCGCTCTGCACATTTTGGCTGGATAAGATGCGCCAGCATCGCATCCGGCAAAAAAAACGGGCAAGGTGTCACCACCCTGCCCATTTTCTTTAAAACTGCAAAGATTATTTCGCGTTGTAATTGCGTAGAGCGTTACGCCCCAGCACAATCCCCGCGCCAACCATGCCACCCAGTAGCACTGCCAGAATCAAGGTAATTGCCTTTTTCGGGCTATCGCGACGAATAGGTAACGTCGGTTTCATCACATAACGGTAAGCATGAATATCAAGATCATCAACCTTTAAGCTTTCGATATCCAGCAGGTTTTGACGAGTCTGATAGTAGTTTGGTGAGAACACCAACGGACGGGTCGCCTCATGCTTAATCATCGACTCCAGTGCTTCGCTCCCAAGAAGGAACAACGTATCTTGCGTCACATCTTCAGTCTGCTGAACCTGTGGTTTTGTCACCTGCGCCTGATTCGCATACTGCAATGCTTCCTGAATCTGACGGATACGCAGATCTTTCTGCTCCTGCGCGACCACTTCCTGCGTTCTTAAAGAGTCCTGCAAGTTTTTCCGTCCCAGAGCAATGTTGTCTTTGAGATCCTTTTCTAGCTCTTGATTCACTTTATCGTCAACTTGCTGAATGTATTGGGCCAACTTCATTTGTGCGCCCTCTGCAGTTTGCCCAACATAAGAAACAGTCAATGGTAATTGCTGGTTCTTAACAGAAGGTTCGATGGTAAGTTTTTCTGGTTCTTCCTGATTATCCAGCGTTTCTGCTAATGCAGAGAAGGCAGAACTGAAGCGACCAATCAACGTCTCCTGCAAATCTGACACTTTCGGTGCAGCCTGACCATAGATAACATTCATGGCATTGTTATAGCCAGCGATTTGCCCCACATCAGGTTGAGTAACGATAGCTGTGGAAGTCCACTTTTCTTTGGCAACGGCCAGATACCCTATAGCCAGGGCAATAGCAACAATGACAGAGATGATGATTGTCATCTTGCCACGCCACAACTGCATTAGTAAATCAATCAAATCAATCTGTTCCGGGTCATGGTTTTGCCCAGAAACATTATTATTTTCTACTCTCATCATTACCCTAACTGACGGAAATTTCCAAGTCCGCATAGTTTAGCGATAATCCTCGTGAATGCTATAGGATAAGTGATAAAAATAATGAATTATTGAGGAAGTAACAAAAGACAATCAGGGCGTAAATAGCCCTGATAACAAGATGTTAGTCGCTGCCAAAGAGATCGCGGGTGTATACCTTATCTGCCACATCCTTAAGCTCTTCTGCCATACGATTGGAGATAATGACGTCAGCTTGTTGTTTGAAAGTGGCGAGATCTCGTTCCAGGCGAGAGTTGAAGAATGAGTCTTCTTTCATCACCGGTTCGTAAATGATGACTTCAACGCCTTTCGCCTTGATACGTTTCATAATCCCCTGAATGGAAGACGCGCGGAAGTTGTCTGAACCGCTCTTCATAATCAGACGATAAACACCCACCACTTGCGGCTTGCGTGACAAAATGGCATCGGCAATAAAATCTTTACGCGTGCGGTTAGCATCGACAATTGCCGAAATCAGGTTATTCGGCACAGACTGATAATTCGCCAGTAACTGTTTGGTATCTTTCGGCAAACAATAACCACCATAACCAAACGACGGATTGTTGTAATGGTTGCCAATACGCGGATCGAGACAAACGCCTTCGATAATCTGGCGAGTATTCAGACCTAAACTTTCTGCATAGCTATCCAGTTCATTAAAGTACGCTACGCGCATCGCCAGATAGGTATTAGCGAAAAGTTTTATCGCTTCTGCTTCAGTGGAGTCGGTAAACAGGGTCGGGATATTTTGCTTAATCGCCCCTTCCTGTAACAACGCAGCAAAACGTTCAGCGCGTTCTGAACGCTCACCTATGACAATACGTGAAGGATGGAGATTATCGTAAAGGGCTTTACCTTCACGGAGAAATTCCGGAGAGAAAATAATATTTTCAGTACGATATTTCTTATGCATCGCTGCGGTAAAACCAACGGGAACCGTTGATTTGATGACCATAACCGCATAAGGATTTATCTCAACTACGTCTTTAATTACTGATTCTACACTGGATGTATTGAAATAATTAGTTTTAGGATCATAGTCGGTTGGAGTGGCGATGATGACATAATCAGCATCCCGGTAGGCTTCATTTTTATCTAATGTGGCATTAAAGTGTATTTTATCTGATTGCAAAAACTGCTGAATTTCCTTATCAACAATAGGAGATATCCGATCATTCAGCATAGCAACGCGTGACGGTAAAATATCTAATGCCACAACCTCATGATTTTGTGCGATTAGAAGCCCGTTTGACAAGCCTACATAGCCAGTACCGGAAATGGTAATTTTCATTTCATGCTCTCAGAATTAACTTAACTGTGAATCATGATGTTTTTAGCATCCTGATAAGAGTTAAAAGTTTTAACGCTACGTTGTAAGATGGTCAACGCAACGAAAAACAATTCAGAATTTCTTTATAAGAATAGCTGATATTTATTAAGTTAATATTAAGCAGTGAAATTTAGTCTATAAGATAATTGGCAAAAAAAAAGCCCGGTGCAATATACGCCGGGCCTCAATTTTATTGTTGGTTAAATCAGATTAATCCAGCCATTCAGTATGGAACACACCTTCTTTATCAATGCGCTTATAAGTATGTGCACCGAAATAGTCACGCTGTGCCTGGATCAGGTTCGCAGGCAGAACAGCGGCACGGTAGCTATCGTAATAGGCAACCGCAGCGGCGAAGGTCGGAACCGGGATACCGTTTTGTACTGCATAAGCAACGACATCACGCAGCGCCTGCTGGTAGTCATCAGCAATTTGCTTGAAGTACGGAGCCAGCAGCAGGTTAGCGATCTGCGGATCTTCGGCATAAGCATCGGTGATTTTCTGCAGGAACTGCGCACGGATGATGCAGCCAGCACGGAAAATCTTCGCGATTTCGCCGTAGTTCAGATCCCAGTTGTACTCTTCAGACGCGGCGCGTAGCTGAGAGAAGCCCTGAGCGTAAGAAACGATTTTGCCCAGATACAGCGCACGGCGAACTTTTTCGATGAACTCAGCCTTGTCGCCTGCTGGCTGCGCTTGCGGGCCAGAGAGAACTTTAGACGCGGCAACGCGCTGATCTTTCAGAGAAGAGATATAACGTGCAAACACAGACTCGGTTATCAGCGACAGCGGTTCGCCGAGATCCAGCGCACTCTGGCTGGTCCATTTGCCCGTACCTTTGTTTGCTGCTTCATCCAGAATCACATCAACCAGGTAGTTACCGTCTTCATCTTTTTTGGTGAAGATATCTTTGGTGATGTCGATCAGGTAGCTGCTCAGTTCACCGTTATTCCACTCGGTAAAAGTCTGCGCCAGTTCTTCGTTGGTGAGGTTCAGGCCACCTTTTAGCAGAGAATAGGCTTCAGCAATCAGCTGCATATCGCCGTATTCAATACCGTTGTGAACCATCTTCACATAGTGACCTGCGCCATCGGCACCAATATAGGTAACGCATGGCTCACCGTCTTCAGCTACTGCGGCGATTTTGGTCAGGATCGGTGCAACCAGTTCATAGGCTTCTTTCTGCCCACCAGGCATGATGGAAGGTCCTTTCAACGCCCCCTCTTCACCGCCGGAAACACCGGTACCGATGAAGTTAAAGCCCTCTGCTGAAAGCTCACGATTACGACGAATAGTGTCCTGGAAGAAGGTGTTACCACCATCAATGATGATGTCACCTTTATCGAGATATGGTTTGAGGGAATCAATAGCAGCATCCGTGCCTGCACCTGCTTTCACCATTAACAGGATGCGACGAGGGGTTTCAAGAGACTCGACAAACTCTTTCACCGTGTAATAAGGAACCAGTTTCTTACCCGGGTTCTCGGCAACAACTTCTTCAGTTTTTTCGCGGGAGCGGTTGAAGACGGAGACGGTATAACCACGGCTTTCGATGTTGAGCGCCAGGTTGCGCCCCATCACTGCCATACCGACGACGCCGATCTGTTGCTTGGACATTACATACTCCTGTCAGGTGTGGTCACCGCGACATACGCGGTTATGCTTGTAAAGCAGATAGTATCAAACAATTAGTAATCTATGTTAGAACTTACTCAAGCTAAGTGTTCATAAATAGAACAAACTAATTCTATTCAAAGAGGACTCATTGATTACATTTCGAATGTTTTTTTAGGACGCATCTTTTTTATCATAAAAAAGCTGCAGAGAAGTAATATGAAACTAATACACTCTACAAGCAGAATCGTCATAGCAGCACCTTTAACACCGTACTTCATTATTAAGAAATACATAGTTGGTATCGATGTCAAAATGCAAACATACGAAACATACAAACCCACTTTATAAAACCCCTGTGACTGAATTATTGCAGTTGTACCACCATTGATACATTTCACACATGCAACAATCAAGAACATCATTATCAAGAAATCATTATTAACATTAGAAATCAATACAAAATGACCCAGGTATTTTATTATAAAGAAATAAACTAATGAACTCAGCACGCCATATGCCACAATACATAACAGGAACTGAAACACCTTAGTAAAAGCATTTTTTTCTTGTAAGTTAATTCGGCAAAATCTTGCATAGGCAACTGTAGAAAATACAGAAGAAACCATAACCAGTGGATCAACCATCCTAAATATCTGGCCATATGCTGCAAGATCCCCTGGGGCAAATGTCTTGAGATAAAAATTATCTATACGGCTATAAATAATTACAACAACAGCTGTAAGACCTATACTTAATGTATATTTATATAAAGAAAGAATTGACATTAGCACATCAAAAGCTGACGTTCTAATAAACCTAAACTTGACACTAACGAATAGTTTTAGTGTAACCAGCGATACGAATAATAGTTCAACACACAGGTAATCCCATGCGTTAAATTTAACGTTTAAAAAATACTGAATAGCGAAGATCGTACACGTTGCAATAGATGCAATTGCGATCGGAAACGTGAGAGATTTATTGGAATTGAGAGATTGAAAATAGCTATTTGAGAAATTAAAAAATAAAGCAACAGGTAAGGCTAACACAATAGGAATATAGACATTATATTGATAACCCTGAACAAAAGAATACAAACAAAACAGTAGTAAAACAATTACTCCAGAAAGAATTTTTTGTGCAAACGTTACATTTAATAGTTTTATTTTATCTGTAGAATCATTATATTTTTTTATAACAAACAGATCCACACCAAAATCAGTAACCACCCGAAGGACTTCGAGAAAACCAACTAAAAAAATGAACTCTCCGCCTACATCTTCTCCTAAGGAACGAGTAATCAGAATTATTGCAAGTGTTTTAAAACCGAAGTAACATATTTTATTAAATAGCGAAAAAATGCCATCGGAGAAAATTTCTTTGATCATGTCATGCCTACTGGTGAGATCCTGGTCGAAAAATAAACCACTTACTGACCATGATAAATTTTATTTTTAACAAGTAATGGAGATATAAGAACAATCGGCAATGATTTTAGAAGAAAAGCCAATGGCAAAATCAGTTCACCACGAACAGCATAAAAAAATCCAGATATCATGGAGATGGCAACAAAGTTTATTATTATTCGTTGATTATTTAGTCCCCATTTAATAAAAAGCATCACCCCTGATAAATACAGTAAATAAATAATCACTCCCAAGTTTAGACTCAGCAACGATGACTCTAACAATCCTGAAGATGACAACGCAATACCAGAGGATACATCACCTAAAACAATTATTGAAAAATCTTTTGCGATTTGTTGATCATCAAGAAAACCAAGACCGCTTAGCGGTAATACTTGTGTGAATACCACAGCGGGATGAAGTTGATCCCATCCTGATGATTGCATATCAAACAAATTCTGCATCCCCCCAAGAGTAGAGGATAGCGAATCTAAAACAATGCCAATATAAATCATAAAATCGATTTGGTACCCTTCACGGAAATACGATACCATCGAGAAGCATAAAAAACCGGCGATGAGAAATATTGGTTTTGAGAGTTGCTTAAATAAATTTCTTACTCTATACTCATTAGAGTACATATATAGTATAAAAATACAAATCACTGAAAAGAAAAACTTATTACGTATTCCAATAGCTAAATCAGATGCAAGTAAAACAAATGCAATAACTTTAATGTAGGTCGGTGTTTTAAAATAAAAAGTGGACAATGACATTACAACTGCAAAACCACTAATAGCACGAATAAAAAATGGAACTTGGGATAGCAATTCTTCGCTTTCAGTATAAATTGCTAAATGCCCTTCTCCTGAATTCAATATAAACATAAGATAAATTAATATTTTGTATAATTGACACAGTGCAACAATAGAAAACAAAATATAAAATAAACTAGTTAAATATCTTTTTTCTTCTTTTATGACAGTCTCTGTTGTTTGCAAGTAAAGGATGGAATTGATCAACATCCCCCAGATACAAATTATTTCAAACCCATGATTTGCGTTTTTAAAATAGTAAAGATAAATCGATGGCAAACCAATAATCAAAGAAAAAACGAATGCAAAAAGTAAGGTTAGTGATAAATAGCGAACTCTATTAATATAATAATAGAACATCAAAACAACTAATAGCGCTGTAGATATAGTGGCTAAAATATCAATATACACTTGCGATACAAATGTATCCGCCCCTCCCCACAAGAAACATGAGGATAGTGAAAGAAATACAGAAAAATATATAGCCAGATGTTTAAACTGTATTTTATTGCACAATAATGAATAATATTGCTTATGCATAGTAATTAGCTTTACTAGTGAAGTAACTCATTTGAAAAATAAGAAACAGTTAATTTTACAATCTCTTATTCGGGATGAACGCAAATAAAAACACCAATGCTAAATATAAACAATTTATAAACAATCTATTACTGAGCGGTTAAATGACAAACCGCTCAAGAGTAGAAAAAAGTTTATATTTTTTTACAAAAGAGTAACTTTATGCAAAACTTCTAACACTAATTTTTCAGCTTTTATTATGTTATCTGCTTCTGCATAGCATCGCAATTCAGGTGCGTTGCCTGACGGTCGCAAATGGATTATTGAACCATCACTTAGTGTCAATCTTAACCCGTCAATTGTATCCACCGATTGTACATGAAGATCGACAAAGCCTATTCTTTCGATAAATTCTTGAGGATTTTCTTGAGCTGACGCAATAATGCTTTTGCTTTTGCTTGTTGCAAAATTTTGAACTCTATTTGAGTAGGTAAATCGTGGTGGCAACTCCGCCAAGAGTTTTGAAATAGTCACATTATTTTTTATAGCCAGTGCCAGTACCATTAAAGCAGGCAAAACAGCATCTCTTGTTGGAAGCGCTTTAATCATACCGCTGTTATAATTTACATCGCTACCTAAAAGATACCCACCGTTAGCCTCAAACCCTGCAACCCTATCAAAACTATTATTCAGAGAATCAAACGCTGAAATGACGTATGGTGAACCAATTTTAGTCAGCGTTACATGATTAAACCACCCGCAAGTCTGAATAACCGTATTACAACTTACAGGTACAGCTACCGCTTCAATATTCATTGCCTTTGAGCAAAATAGTCCTAATATATCACCCCGTAACCAAACGCCATTTTCGTCAGCAACCAAAGGACGATCGCCATCACCATCGGTAGAAAAAATCATATCGAGGTCATACTCAGATGACCAGTGTAAAGCTTTTTCTTCATCTTCTTTTGATACTGCTTCAGTATCAATAGGCACAAACTCATCACTTCTACCAATACTTACAACTTCAGCACCAAGCTTACTGAATATTTCTGAATAAAGATCCCGTCTCGCACTTGAATGTTCATAAATCCCGATACGTTTACCTTTAAATATATTTGAAAAAATTGAAGTGTTTCTCTCGATATAAGTATCAGCGGCACGCTTTGAACATTGTAATTCTGGCAATACAGTTACATCAGGATACTCTTTTTCAGCATGTATAATGCTGTTCTCATTTTCTTTTGAAATTTCCCCGTCTGGACGATAGAATTTCAAACCATTTCTATCAAATGGAATATGACTTCCAGTAACCATTATTGCAGGAATCCCATCGGCAATCGCTTGATTTGCCAAAGCTGGAGTTGGAATTACACCGTAGTAAATAGGTTTAATACTACATTCCAACAATGCTGCTGCGCAAGCTTGTGCCATAGCATAGCTGCTTGGGCGATTATCTATTGCGAGCGCAACCTCTTTAAAAGAAAAATCCTTCATCATTACATCGATAAAAGCATAAGTGAATGCAGCACACACGTTGGGTGTAAAATCTTTCACTAATCCACGAGCACCACTTGTACCAAATGCAATTCCGCTATTTTTAATTACATCATTGGTAATATTCATATAATTATTTATCCTCAACACGACCATATTTATCACTTAGGCGCACAATATCATCATCACCTAGATATACACCCGACTGAATCTCAATTACTTCTAATGGTATCTTTCCTGGATTTTCCAAGGTATGAACTGTGCCAATTGGTATGAAAGTTGACTCATTTTCAGTGACGAAAAAAGTGCGTTCGCCGCAAGTCACCTTTGCAGTACCAGCGACAACCACCCAATGCTCAGCTCGATGATGATGCATTTGTGTTGAGAGACATTCACCAGGCTTAACGGTAATACGCTTTACCTGATAACGGTCGCCACGTTCTACAGAATCATAACGTCCCCAAGGACGATAGACTTCGCGATGGGATATATGTTCGCTACGTTTTTGCTTTTTAAGAATTTCGACAATCTTCTTTATGTCTTGTACGTTGTCTTGCTGTGCTACCAGGAGCGCATCTTTAGTTTGAACTATAATAAGGTTATTAACTCCTACAGTGCTGATCAGTGAACCTTCAGAGTAAATGTAGTTGTTCCTGCTGTTATAGTTAATTACATCGCCATGCGATACGTTTTCATGTTCATCTTTCTCTGATATTTCCCAAAGTGATGTCCATGAACCGATGTCACTCCAGTCAGCATCAAGTGGAATAACTACACAATCCTGAGTTTTTTCCATTACCGCATAATCAATTGACTCATCGGGACATTCTGCAAAGACATCAGAATTTAATCTGATAAAATCTAGATCAGTACTAGCACTGGAAAGCGACTCTTTACACGCTGCTAAAATATCAGGGCGAAATTTTTTCAATTCATCTAAATATACGCTCGCCTTGAACATGAACATACCACTATTCCACAAATAGCATTTTTGTTCGAGATAATTTTTAGCCGTTTCTAAATCAGGTTTTTCGACGAAAGAATTTACTTTAAATACAGAGTTTTTAACTTGTTCGCCCTTTTTAATATAGCCATACCCAGTTTCAGGTTTGGTCGGGACGATGCCAAAAGTCACTAACTTATTGTCAACGGACTCTTGTTCTGCAGCTAAAACAGCTGCATGGAAGGCTTCAATATCCTGAATAGCATGGTCAGCAGCAAGAACCAGCATATGATGATCGCCATGGAGTTCTAGAGACTTTAGAGCAGCCAGCGCAACGGCGGGCGCAGTATTTCTACCTACAGGTTCTAGAATAATCTGGAAGTCATCCACACCGAACTGTCGCAATTGTTCAGCAACAATAAATCTATGCTCATTATTGCTAACAATGACAGGAGGCAAACAATTTAATCCATCAAGTCTCTTCAACGTTTCCTGGAGCAAACTATTTTCATTAATCAATGATAAAAATTGTTTCGGGTATAACGAACGCGAAAGAGGCCATAAGCGAGTACCAGAACCACCGGCCATAATAATTGGGATAATCATTTTATTTAACAGACTCCTTAATTTTCTGGATATATGGGCTCAATTTAGCTTCCCATGAAAAATTCTCACCGATAAACTTTTTCGCAACTAATGCTGTTTCGGTATATTTATCCAGATTTGTTATAAAATAATTTAATACACGTAAATATTCTTCTTTTGTATTGGCAACATAAATCTCCTTACCCTCCTCTGCTCCCAAGCCTTCAAAGCCTACAGTAGAAGAGATACAAGGTAATCCCAACGCCATATATTCAAGTACCTTATTTTGGATACCTGCCCCTAATCTAATAGGACATACACCAATATGCCCATCAGCTGCTGCATAAGTTATGCTATCAACTTCACCTGTGACAACAACGCCAGGCTGGCTTTCTAACCAACTCTTATCTTTATCTGTAATACGTCCGATGACCTTAAATTCAAAATTACCATGCTTGTTAAGAAATGGTAAAACTTCCTTGGTGAACCATCTCACACCATCCATATTTTGCAAAGAATATAAATTACCTATAAATACAAGGGTTATCTTTTTATCTTTAGCTATTTTTCGTTCTGAAAAAGGTAAGCTAACGGCATCAACACCATTTCCACAGACTAATACATTATTCGGACGGTCTGGATATAAATAATCGGAGTCAACCTGTGATACCAAAGTAGTCAAGCTGAACTTGTTATTTATAGTTCGCTCATATCGTTCGAGTCTTTTTTGTTCAAAAGAATATACAAATGTTTTTAAACTCAATAAAGATGCTTTTTCCTTTACTCGTTTATAATTAAGTGAAATGGCATCGGTCATCTCTAAAAAATTTATATCTTTATTCTCTTTCACATAATCACCAACCCTTATCAAATGTGAAAGAGTTGCAGAATGTTCAGGTAATAACTGCTTAAGTTTATCTTCAAATTCTTTAGATTTATAATACCCAATCTGTAGGGGAGTATTTGAAAACAAAGAGAATATGACATTTAAAATAGATTTTTTCTTTGAAAGATATACTCTGTGAACACTACTAAAAACTTCACGATCATATTCATAGTTGAGCTCTTCGCGTTTATCACACAGACTCAGCAACGTAAGATCATAATGCTTAGACAGTTCTTTACAGATCTTATAGATACGTAATCGATCCCCACCAATGACAGGAAACGGGAACCGTGGAGTCAAAACTAATATCTGTTTCTTATTTATATCAATATTACTCATAAATCTTTCTCAATTCATTTTCAAATAAAATATGTTCATGCAGAGCTTTCCTTTCGACACTGGGTGAATTATCTACCAAGTATGAATAGACTTCATAATACTCAGAATAGTAAGTATAAAAGAAAATATTCGAATCCTTTTGTTCGCGGAAAGCAGAGATCCGTGTGCATATAACATTTTTGCATGTGAGTTTTGCTTCAGCTAAAGTCCTTCCATACCCCTCGGCAAGCGAATGAGCCCAAACAATTTTAGAATTACAATATAGTTTGACGACTTCCTCTAAAGAAACAAAACCAATAATTTCAATTTCTTTATCTGTATCCCGCCCATCAATTAAGTCGTTAACCTTGCTAATACCATTCCCACAACCTAATATTTTTAATGGTATTCTTTCTTCCCTTGGGATTGAAAAATAATAGTCCAGAGCTGTGCCTAGATCCTTATTATCCCCTAAACCTGAAACTAGAAGTAAATATCCAAGATCTTTTATTTCGGTAACATTAGCAATTTTCTCAAATGAGAAAAATGGATTTGGGAGCAGGATAGATTCTATACACTTAAATAGCGATATTCTCTTAGATACTCGCTGAGTGCTTTGAGAAATAAATATTACTTTCTTTGCTAAAAAAGATGAAAAATAAATACAGACTTTCACATAAATGGCAGCAAGATTTCGTTTATTTTTCTTAAGACTAATGAAGTCATGAATTATAACAATTGCCTTACCTAATAACAAGTCAATGATGGAACTACTATTATAGGGATATATATTATACTTAGTTCTATAAAATATACCCATAATTGGTATTAAAAGCTGCTCTACTATTATAAAAAGAACATTCAGAAACCATGAAGGCAGCTTATGGAATGCTTTTGGACATGCAACATAAATAACCTGAACATTATTGTCTCTTAACTTTTGCACAAGTTCAGAAGTATAGATCGGTATTCCTCTTTTCAAAATACCATCAAAAAAATTATTTACAATTACTTTCATGTTTGCTCTTAAGTTTATTTCAGATATTATCAATAGTATAAAAATAGTCAGGATTATTATTTCTTATTTTGAGAACGCATCATATAAACACAATCTTACCACGCTACCGCCCCTGGCTTAACAGCTACCAGTGCACTAGCAAAATGCCAAAGATGTACCCCGCCCCGCTAGCTATCGCAAAGCTATCTTAAATTCAAACGCCAATTGTCTTACCAAATGCTGTCAGAAACAAGGATAAATCCAACAAAAAATAGATTAAACTTAGTAGGTTAACTCGTTGTTATTCTTTGTTTTAAAAAGAAAAACGACAGTAACATTCCTTTGTTTAAAGCATAGACGCCGGGATGTTAGCTGCCGCTATTTATCTAAATTATTGTTACATTGGCTTGGGATCTATTCCCCGAGCAACTTCTCAATGCTCTTACGGAACTTTGGCCCTTCCTTCAGGTTGCGCAGTCCATACTTCACAAACGCCTGCATATAGCCCATTTTTTTACCGCAGTCGTAGCTGTCGCCGGTCATCAGCATGGCATCAACGGACTGTTTTTTCGCCAGTTCGGCAATAGCATCAGTCAGCTGAATACGCCCCCATGCACCAGGTTGCGTGCGTTCAAGTTCCGGCCAAATATCGGCAGAAAGCACATAGCGACCAACGGCCATGATGTCTGAGTCCAGCGTCTGCGGCTGATCCGGTTTTTCGATAAATTCGACGATGCGGCTGACTTTACCTTCACGATCCAGTGGTTCTTTGGTCTGAATGACGGAGTATTCAGAGAGGTCACCCGGCATACGTTTTGCCAGCACCTGGCTGCGGCCCGTTTCGTTGAAGCGCGCAATCATGGCAGCAAGGTTATAGCGTAGCGGATCGGCGCTGGCGTCATCGATAACAACGTCTGGCAGTACCACGACAAATGGGTTGTCACCAATGGCAGGTCGTGCACATAAAATGGAGTGGCCCAAACCTAAAGGTTCGCCCTGACGCACGTTCATAATGGTCACGCCCGGCGGACAGATGGACTGCACTTCCGCCAGTAGTTGACGCTTCACGCGCTGTTCAAGGAGAGATTCTAATTCATAAGAGGTGTCGAAGTGGTTTTCGACCGCGTTCTTGGACGCGTGAGTTACCAGGAGGATTTCTTTGATCCCTGCAGCCACAATCTCGTCAACAATGTACTGAATCATTGGCTTGTCGACGATCGGTAGCATCTCTTTGGGAATCGCCTTAGTGGCAGGCAACATATGCATCCCAAGACCCGCTACAGGAATAACTGCTTTTAAATTCGTCATTATTTCATCCACCTGTAAAATGGTTGCTGAATTATAGCTTGTTCGATTTTTTTCGCCAGCATCAATTACCCTGAATTGATTACTGAATTACTTGTGATGTTACGCCGCTTCGTTGTGGATTGCAGTAGCATTGTTCCTAAGTATGGCTCCATTTTTCCAGGAATGGTCGCAAATCTACTCCCTCCGTTCCGGCAATCTAAAGTTAATCTTTTCCACATTAACAATATGGTGATTAATCCTGTCGATATCGACGGAGCTTTGCCCTCTTTCATTCACCGCATGAACATTTGCAAGAGACAGCAGTGTTTCTTTTTTCGCCATAAAGACGCCGCGAACGTCTTTGCGCATGTCGAAGTTCATGCTCAATGCGGGTCCAACAGAGGATTCCTGCATCACTTTGATATTTCGCATAAAAAGATGTTGCGGTTTGTTGTGTAACTCCAGCGACGCACGCTTCACCTCAATGTTAGTCAGTGCCACAAAGGAGACGGCGTTCCCGGCGGAGATTTGGATGCCGCGCAATTTATAAGCAAGATGGGTGTTATCCAGTTGAATATTATTCACTCGGAAATTTTGCGGTATCGAGAGATATTTGCCTTTAATTACCCCATAGCCAATTAACATCCCGGCGCTATTAATCATTTCAATATTATCAATCACGAAATTGTCACAACCGTAAATAGCGACCGTGGCGTTATCAATACCTGCTTTCTTACTGAAATCCGGCGTGATATTACGAGCTTTGATATTACGGATAACAAAATGTTTACCATTTTCAACATGTATCAACTGCCGACAATCTGATCCCGTGATATTCGCCACGACAAAGTTTTTCACTGCCTGGTTTTCCGGATAATTATTATCGTAGGTACTTCCCGCAAGGCCTATGCCGATGCCCCAGTTGATTTTGCCGTTGGTACAGTTAATGCGCTCGATGATGTGGTCGGAGATCAAAATATCACGGTCGTTAATCGCCACGTTCCATTCAATAGCGTCGCCCTGTAAGTCGCTGAACTTACAGTTGGTGATGTTGGCACCGATAATCTGATTATGAAATCCCTGGCGTAAGATGGCGTAATTAGCGTGGCTAACGTTCAGGTTATCGATGGTCAGGTTACGCATGACCCGTTTGTTTTTGCCGCCGATATAAATCTGCGTTACCGGGCCAAAGCCGCTCATCGCCAGCCCTTTAATGGTGCAGTCAGAACCGCGCACATCCAGGGTGATGTTATGCATACTCCCGCCCTCCTCCCCTGTCACCTGACTGCCGTCCTGTAAGACAAATCGCCCTCTGCCGTTGCCGCGCAGGCTTCCAAGGATGTGTAACGTTTTGCCAGGAGGAATGAAGATGCCGGTGTTGATATTGTCACAAACCAATCCGCCAGGCACGACAACCGTTTGTCCTTCGCTGAAGGCTTGTTTAAATGAGGCGATCCAGTCGTGTGGATTGTAATCGTTAATGTTAACGCTTGTTCGGGCTGGAAGTGCACGAGCGAAAGGGGTATGGAGGAAGGCAAGCGCCGAGCTTGCCGTCAGGAAGGTGCGTCGGGAGAGTTTTTTAAATGGCATGCGTTCTCCTCTATAAAGCCTGCAGCAAGCTGGCGAGTTCTCGGTTAATCACCTGCTGGTTAAAATCGTGTTCGACTTTTTCGCGCGCACGTTTGACGACCGGAGCCAGTTCGTCGGTGTCCAGTTGGCTAAACGCCGCTAGTCGTTGCGCCAGTGCGTGAGCATCGTTCTCAGGCACCAGCCAGCCGGATTTGTCAGCCTCCACCAATTCCGGTATTCCGCTATGCAGAGTAGAAACCACCGGAATGCCGACCGCCATCGCTTCCATTAGCGCCACCGGAATGCCTTCCATATCACCATCCGCACCCGTTACCGAAGGCAGCAGGAAGACATCCGCGTCGTCGAGCATCTCCTTCACTTCGTGGCTCGGTTTAAAGCCCGGCATCTCCACCACATCTTCCAGTTGATATTGTTCGATGAGGGTGCGCAGGCGTCGTTCCCACGGGCCAATGCCGAGGATGCGATAGCGAAATGCCATGCCCTGCTCTTTCAACTGACGGCAGGCTTCGATCGCCACATGTAGGCCTTTTTTCTCGGTTAAGCGTGCGACAGAAATGATTTCCAGCGGCGTTGCAGGCGCTTTCACCGGACGCGGGCTAAAGCGCGTCATGTCCACGCCCATGCGCGATACGGCGATTTTTTCCCTCGGGCAGCCCATTTTTTGCAGCCTTCCGGCCCAGAGATCGCTGATCGGTAGCATCAGGTCGCCACGGCGGAACAGTTGCTGATATTCGGGAGTGTAGTGGTTGAGAACGTCCCGACTGGAGATATCAATACCGTGGAAGATAGTGGCAATTTTGCCGCGAATGACACCCAGTTCGCGTAGTTTTGCTGCGGTTACCCCCGCCGGGCCAAAATGAGCGATAAAGACATCGGCATGAAACGGTGTTGCGACCTGGCCACAAATGGCAGACAAAATCAGGTTCCGCGACTCGGCACCATAGCGTTTGAGGTTGAGCGCCTGCCAGGTATTTTTACGATGAATGCCGCGTAAGGTCTGGCTGGCGCGGTGGCGCAGCTTCGCCACTTTGCCCGTTGGTTCGTCCTGTAACCAGCGGGTTCTGGCGGCAAGGTTGTATTTCGTCCATGCCGCGTGGGTGTTCTGGGTGTCGCCTTTTTGCAGCGCGACAATCTCCACCTCAAATCCCATATCAATAAACGCGGTAATTTGGTTGAGGACGAAAGTTTCCGACGACAGCGGAAATTTCAGTAAAAAGAAGCCGACCTTCATTTCGCCTCCCCGATGCGTTCAAGCACAGATTTCACCATCTGCATTCCCGTCTGACGTTCGCGACTGACGGCTTCGTTAAGTCGCGCGTTCAGCGCCGGAAGTTGGCCTAAGGTATCCGCAACCATCGCTTGCAAGCTGCCGTCCAGTAAATGACGGATATCAATCGCCATCTCTGGCAGCCCCAGTTGTTGCATAATCCCGGCGGATTTATGTTCGTAGTTGATGGCAATTGCCGGAGTGGCAAAATTCATCGAGATAATGGCGGAGTGCAGGCGCGTACCGACGGTGAGTTCACAGGCCCCGAGAATTTTGCCCATTTCCAGATCGTTGAGTTCATCCATCACTACGTGGTAACGGGCAGGATCGCTGATGTGCTGGTGCAGATTGAGCGCCACCATGCGATCGTCTTTGTTATAACTGTCGATGCCCGTACAGGTGGAAAGCGCAATCACCTGATAGCCTTCGTCGAGAATGCGATTGACCACCCCGGCAAAGGCTTTTTCATACGCTTGTTGGGTGGTGCCGAGACGTTTGTCGAACGGTGCCAGTTCGCGCAGGGTAATGGCCACCGTTTTCTGTTGTGCGGCAACGTCCAGCCAGTGTTGAACGGCATAGCTGGCGGTGAAGTCTTCTGTGTGGTGATCGACCAGCCACGCGGTATCGACGCCATGTTCAACTTTTGCAGTGGTGATATTGCTGCGTTTCATCAGATCAAGGCTGACCGATTCGCGCAGGATCAGCGCGTCGCAGTGACCAAAAACGTAGTTCGCCAGTTGGTTAAATTGCTCATCCTGGAAGGGGCCGACGCTGTGACCAATCATAAACAGCGGCTTTTTCGCCATGAAAGTGCAAAGCGCGTGTTCAAACTGCGGCACGCCGTAGAGATCGACAAAAAACGATCCGCCGACCTGAATAATGGCGTCGTAACCTGACAGCAGGCGCACGAAGTCAGTGAATCCCTGGGCGATGGCGATATTACGCAGCTTGCCAGTGTCGGTGACGCGTGAGAGCAATACCTGGTGTTGATAGCGGCGACGGAGAACTTTTTTAACGCGCCCGACAACGCCCGCCGCGCTGTTGTGTTGTTTCATTTGCAGGAACAGCGGATCGCCCATTACCGGGCGGTTGAGCAGCCAGGAAGAACTGACCGGATAGCGGCTCATCACGTCCACTTCGGCATGTGGATTGAGGATGTTGATGGCATCAAGTAAGCCGCGCAAGATGGCGCTGTCGCCACGATTGCCGCAAGTGTGGTTGCCCAGAATAAGTAATTTCATTTTTTCCTCATAAATTTGATGCCAGGTGAGGTTATGTTGTTGTTTTTATTGCCAGTGCCTAAAACAACCATTCACCCCGCCCGTAACAGCATTTTCATTTTTTCGCTGCGACAAAACTGACGCTTCACTTCCACCACCAGCGGATGGCGCGACAGCACAATCATCACCACAAACGCCAGCACGCCCGCGGCTATTTGCACCGCCAGCAGCATCCCCAGCGCCAGTTGCCCTTTCAGTACAATGCCCAACGCATAACTAACCACCAGCGTCGGCAGCGAGAGATAAAACGGCAGCCATAAACTCAGGATGTACTGGCGATAACTGGAACCGAGCACCGGTTTAATCATCACGAAATAGCTCAGAATGGTGTTGATAATCTGCACCAGCAGGAAGCCGAGCGTGACGCCGATTGCGCCCGCCATCTGCCCACCAATAACAATCGCCGGAATAAACAGAAAGGTTTTGAATACGTTGAATTTAAAGCTGATATCGACCCGCGCTTTCGCCATCAGCAGCGAACCAATCGGGTTCCCCACTGAGCGCAGCAGCCCCACCACACACAGCATTTGCAGCACCGGAATAATGCTGTTCCACTTCTCACCAAAGACCAGCGGTACAAAGTTATTCGACACCACCATCAGCCCCAGCAGCGCCGGAAAGTTAATAATCCCCACCACCGACAGCAGCTTGTAGAAGTTAACGCGCAGCTTTTCGGTGTCGTCCTGAATTTTGGCGAATGCCGGAAACAACACGCGGGTGATGATTGGGTTCAGCTTCATCGGCGGCACAACGGCCACGTTGTACGCCAGGTTGTATCCCCCTGCCACGCCCGCGCCGAGAATACGCGCCAGCACCAGCGTTGAAAGGTTGGTGTTGAGATAGTTGATTATGCTGTCCGCCGTCAGCCAGGCACCAAAGCGTAAGTTCGGTGCCACCGACGCCAGCGAGAAATGCAGACCAGGGCGATAAATTTTGCGGCCAAAGTAGCCAAACAGCAGCGTTCTTACCGCACTATTGACCAGATAACCGAGGATCGCAGTCATCGCCAGCGGCCAGAAATGGGCGCTAACCACAGTAAAAGTGAAGCCCGCCAGCACCGCGCTGGTTTCGATCATGCCGATTTTGTTGAACTCCAGCTCCTTCTGCATCAACGCGCGGAACTGTTGCCCGTGGGGGATCACCACAAACGCCAGCGACAATGTTTTAATCAACGGTGCCAGGTCCGGGTTATTCAGCATGTCGCCGATGAGATCACTCAACAAAAACACCGCCACGCACACCACGATCCCCAGCCCGACGTTCAGCCAGTACAACGTGGTGAGTTCAAGGTGGCTGATTTCTTTTCGCTGAATAATCGAGTTAGCGATACCGAAGTCAGAAAGCGTATCTGCCAGCGCGATAATCACCAGAGACACGGTAAGCAGGCCGAACTGGTGGTTGTCGATAATCCGCGCCAGCACGGTCATCTGTACCAGCCCGAGGCCGATGATGATCACCGTAGCAATCGCCGACCACTTCGCGCCGCTGATGGTTTTTTCACGTAAGCTCATATCAATATGCCGCTTTGTTAACGAATCCTTTGAATACCGTCAGGAAAACGATTTTGATATCGAACCAGACGCTCCATTCGCGGATGTACTCAAGGTCGAACTCGACGCGTTTTTCCATTTTCTCCAGCGTGTCGGTTTCGCCGCGCCAGCCGTTAATCTGCGCCCAGCCGGTAATGCCCGGTTTCACTTTATGGCGCAGCATGTAGCCTTCAATGAGCTGGCGATACTGTTCGTTATGCGCCACCGCGTGCGGACGTGGCCCGACAATCGACATCCCGCCAGTCAGCACATTGATAAACTGCGGCAATTCATCCAGCGAGGTGCGGCGCAGAAAGTTCCCCACTTTGGTGACGCGCGGATCGTTCTGCGTCGCCTGGGTCACCACTTTGTCGTTCTCCATCACTTTCATAGAACGGAACTTCCACACTTTGATCGGCTTGCCATCCATGCCGTAGCGAGTCTGGCGGAAAATAACCGGCCCTGGTGAACTGAGTTTCACCGCCAGCGCAATACAGCACAGCACCGGGGAGATCAGCAGCAGGATCAGCGTTGCCAGCACAATGTCTTCCGCACGTTTTAGCAGGCGGTTAACCCCGGAAAGCGGCGTATCGTACAGCGGCACCACCGGAACGCCGTTCATCTCTTCGATACGGGAATGAAGAATATTGAAGGTAAAAACATCGGGGATCAGCAGCACCGAACAGGTGGTATCCGCCAGTTGATGGACCAGTTTTTTCACTCGTGCGCCGTCGCACATTTGCATCGCGATATAGACGTTATGAATCTTGCCCGCTTTCGCATCCTCGACCAGCTGTTGCAGATTGCCCGCCCAGTCGTTAGAAACGCCGCCCGGTTTTGGGTCGTGGTATACGCCCACCACTTCAAACCCTAACCACGGCTGATTACGGAAGCTCTCCATCAGCATTTGTCCGGCGGCTAAATCCCCCGCCACCGCGACCATCCGCTTGTTATAGCCATGATTACGCAGCCAGCCCGCCCCAATGCGAATACATGAACGGCAAACCACCAGTCCGATGCTGGTCAGCCCATACCACGCCAGCCAGATTTTCAGTTGCGTATCGAAATCATTGTTGAACGCCACCAGTCCGGCGCTGAAAATCACGCTTAAGGTCCAGTTTTGTAGCAGCAGGGCAAATTCTGTCGCTGCCCGAACACCGCGCCATGAGCGATAAAAATCGGTGATGCCGCCCAGCATCTGGAACACCACCAGCGTAATCAGTGCCACCAACAGGTGCATGTAGAGGAATGACAGTCCGCTCACTTCGCAAACCAGCCATAGTCCGGCAAACATGATGGTGATATCTGAAAAGCGTTGCACCATAGAGATTAACGATGCATTGGTTTTCGCTCGCTCGCGCTTTTTTAGATTTGTCATCGTTGTTCCTGTTATTAGCCCCTTACCCGCAATGGGGTAAGGGAAGATCCGACATTACTCGTTCAGCAACGCCAGCAGAGTTCGCGTTCGCGCTTCCATCAGCGGCACATCACCGCGCGATTCCACATTCAACCGCACCACCGGTTCGGTGTTGGAGGAGCGCAGGTTAAAGCGCCAGTCGGCAAAGGTCATGCTGATGCCATCGGTGCGATCCACCGCCAGCGCCTCGCGGCTAAAGTGCTGTTCGACGCGATTAATCGCCTCAACGGGTTGCGCCAGTTTGCTGTTGATCTCACCGCTTGCCGGAAACGCTGCCATCCGGTCGCGTACCAGTTCGCCCAGCGTTTTCTCTTTCAGGCACACCAGTTCGGCGACCAGCAGCCACGGGATCATGCCGCTGTCGCAGTAAGCGAAATCACGGAAGTAATGGTGGGCGCTCATTTCGCCACCGTAGATGGCGTCTTCCTTGCGCATCCGTTCTTTAATAAAGGCGTGTCCGGTTTTCGACATTACCGGGGTGCCGCCTGCGGCCGTCACCACATCAACGGTGTTCCAGGAGAGACGTGGATCGTGGATGATCTTCGCGCCGGGATTTTTTTCGAGGAACGCTTCTGCCAGCAGACCGACAATGTAGTAGCCCTCGATAAACTGCCCTTTTTCGTCAAACAGGAAACAGCGGTCAAAATCGCCATCAAAGGCAATACCCATATCCGCGCCGTGTTTGATGACCGCATTGCGGGTGTCGTCGCGGCATTCCGGCAGCAGCGGGTTAGGTATACCGTTGGGGAAATTCCCGTCCGGCGTGTTGTGCACTTTGATCAATTCCACTGGTGCGCCGAGGGCTTTAAAGCGGGCTTCAATGGCGTCCACCACCGGACCCGCTGCGCCGTTCCCGGAGTTGATCACCAGCTTGAGCGGCGTGAGGTTTTTGACGTTGATATAACCGAACAGGTGATCAACGTAAGCGTCACGCAGATTGATTTGCTGATAGCGACCGCGTTTGGTTTCATCGACAGGAGGGAAGTCATTGGCTTCTGCCAGACGCTGGACGTCGCGCAGTCCGGTATCGCCGCTGATCGGGCGAGCCCCTTCGCGCACCAGTTTCATGCCGTTGTAATCCATCGGGTTATGGCTGGCGGTAACTTCAATTGCGCCACCCACGCCGAGATGGAACGTGGCGAAATAGATCTCTTCGGTGCCGGACATGCCAATATCCAGCACATCGACACCCGCATCCTGTAAACCTTTTGCCAGCGCCAGTTTTAAGATTTCGCTGGTGAGGCGGACATCACCGCCTAACACAATGGTTTTCGGTTTGAGAAATTCGCCATAGGCACGCCCAATACGCCAGGCAATATCTTCATTCAGTTCTTCGCCTAATTTCCCGCGAATATCATAGGCTTTAAAGCAGGTTAATTTTTTCATGTCGTTACCCTTTTTCAGGCAATAGTTGGCCCTGACCGAAACGGCCAATTTTGTTTTTGTCGTTATTTACATCGCGGTTTCGCATTCATTGCCTGATGCGACGCTGCCGCGTCTTATCAGGCCTACAAACCCGAACCGTAGGTCGGATAAGGCGTTCACGCCGCATCCGACAAACTGCGCCTGATGCGACGTTTACACCCGCCCGTAGCGATCCGCGAAGCGCACCACATCATCCTCCTCGAGATAAGAGCCGGAGCGCACTTCAATTAAATCGAGCGGAATTTTCCCCGGGTTTTCCAGGCAATGCGTCGCCCCCAGCGGAATATAAATGGACTCGTTTTCACCAAGCAGTTTGATATCACCATCAATGGTGACTTTTGCCGTTCCCGCGACCACTACCCAGTGTTCCGCGCGGTGATGGTGCATCTGTACCGACAAGCCCTCGCCCGGTTTCACGGTGATGCGTTTCACCTGGTAGCGGTCGCCCGCGTCGATAGAGTCATATTTGCCCCACGGACGATACACTTCGCGATGTACCCGATGCTCATGGCGACCATCGGCTTTGATCTGCTCGACCACTTTTTTCACATCCTGCACCGCGTTACGGTCAGCAATCAGCACCGCATCTTTGGTCTGCACCACTACCAGATCTTTCACCCCGACGGTGGTGACCAGGCCAGATTCGGCGTACACATAGCTGTTTTCAGTTTTGTGATTAATCACATCGCCGTGGCAAACGTTGCCCTCGGCGGTGTGGGCGCTAATCTCCCATAAAGAGGACCAGGAACCGACATCGCTCCAGCCCGCATCCATCGGCACCACAACGGCATCTGCCGTACGTTCCATGACCGCGTAATCCACCGACTCTTCCGGGCAGGCCAGAAACGCTTCTTCATTCACGCGAATAAAATCGAGATCCGGATCGACGGCGCTCATCGCTTTTTCACAGGCGTCGAGAATATCCGGGCGATATTTTTTCAGTTCTTCGAGATAGCGTCCGGCGCGGAACAGGAACATGCCGCTGTTCCAGTAATATTCGCCGCTTGCCACATAGGCCTGGGCGGTTTCCAGATTCGGTTTTTCGACAAACTGCGCCACTTCAAAGGCCACCGTATCCTGCTCGCCCGCAGATACTTCACCGCGACGAATATAGCCATAACCGGTTTCTGGTAGATCCGGCACAATGCCGAAGGTCACCAGCTTGCCCGCTTCGGCATATGGCATGGCATTACGCACGGCGGCACGGAACGCGTCTTCATCGGCAATCACATGATCCGCCGCCAATACCAGCATTAACGGGTCGCTCTCCGGGCTATGACGTGTTGCCGCCAGCGCCGCCAGCGCAATGGCAGGGGCCGTGTTTCGCCCTGCCGGTTCGAGAATAATGTTCTCGGTAAGTTTGTTCAGTTGACGCAGCTGTTCCGCGACAATAAAGCGGTGCTGCTCATTGCAAATCACCACCGGGCTTTCGCACTCCACGCCGTTCAGGCGGCAGATGGTGGTTTGCAGCATGGTGAGATCGCCTTTCAGGCATAAAAACTGCTTGGGGTAAAGTACGCGGGAAAGCGGCCATAAGCGGCTACCGGAGCCACCTGCCATCACAATTGGATAGAGTTTCGACTGCGCCATAATTATCCCCGAATATCATTTATAAATTGACGTAACACGTTCTCTTTATCGAGTGTGCGTTCGGCATATTCACGTGCCACTGTGTTGTGTTTGGGCAGCAGGAGCGCCTGACGGATCCCCGCCACCAGCGCCTCGACCGATTCCGGTTCTACGCAAACCGCAATGCCCGGAAAGGTTTCGCAAAGCTGCCCCAGTTCTGTGTGGGCCTCTGCGGTAATCACCGCGTTACCGCCTACCGCCAGAATATTGGTCAGTTTCGACGGCAATACGGCATCTGCCGCGCCGCGTTTTTGCACCACCAGATGGCAATCGCCCATCTTCAGCAGTGCGGGTAAAGCGTCATACGATTGCAGCGGGAAGAATTGCATGTTGCGCAGTCCACGCTGCTGCGCCATTTTTTCCAGCCGCGCTTTGCCGCCGCCCTGCCCGACAATGGCAAAAATCAGCGGTTCATCGCGCAGACGATCGGCAGCTTCAATAACGTTTTCCAGCCCCTGCTTTTCACCAATATTGCCGGAGTAAAGAATGATTTTTTTGTTATCCGGCAGGCCAAGCTGGTTACGAAGGGCATCAACATCGGCGTCTGCAACATGCCGAAAACGGGCAATTTCCGACCAGTTGGGGAAGAAGATGACGTTATCCGCCGCCACGCCTTTTTCGATGGCTTTATTCATCATCGAACGCGAAATCGTGGAGACGTTATCGACGTTATGCAGTCCGCTACGTTCGAACGCCGTTGCCAGCTGTGCCACTTTGCCGCCTTTGCCTTTTCCGGCAAGGCCCAGCCCCAGCATGGCGTCTACTTCGTAATCCTGAATATGCAGCACGGTACGCGCACCAGAGAGTTTCGCCAGCAGGCGCATTCCCGGCGTGCAAAACAGCGTTGGCACCACGCCGATAATGCGATCCGGCTTCCAGCGACGTTGCGCCATCAACGGGAAAAAACTGCTGACGGCAAAACTGCCGAGATGCAACAGGCGTTTCAGGGTGCTCGGCTGTTTTGGCACGTACAGCGGGCAGCGCCACACCGTGGCGGCCCCCTCTTCTCGTTTGTAGCGCCAGGCGGAATAGTTCTCACCCACCTGCCATTGCGGGTAGTAAGGCGGTGCGGTAATGACCCGCACCTCATGACCTTGTGCCGCCAGCCATTCCACCATCTCGCCGGTGTATTTGCCGATGCCGGTTAACTCCGGCGAGTAGTTAATGCCGTAGACCAGTATTTTCATAATCCGGGTACTCCGGCACGCTTCTCAGCGAGAAAATAGGCGCGGCTGTTAGCGTGAACATTGTCACTGGCGAGCAGTGCGTCCGGCGTCAGCCAGCGGTAATCGTCATGCTGCTCATCCGGCAGTAACAGCTCTTCTTCCACTACTCTGAAGCGAAAACCGAGCACCACATAGTGAGTGGTGAAATCCGTGCCGGAGAAGTTATCGTCATAAAAGTGCTGCCAGACACCGTAAAACTGGCCTGCTGTTATCGGCAGACGCAGCCCCAGTTCCGCCATCGTCAGCCGCTCAAATGCGGCTTCCAGCGTTTCGTCTTTCTGCACGCGCCCTCCCGGCACAAACCAGTAACCCTGCGCCGGGCGGTTGGTTCTTTTGCCAAGCAGAAACTCGCCGCGACTGTTCTCGACAATAAAGTCGAGAGAGACAAGCGGAGTGGAGCGCACTACCGTGGCAAAGTCTTCCTGACGTAAAAACATCATTACCCCCGAAAGCGGTCTTGATTCTCAAGGAACCACTGGTAAGTGCTGGCAAGCCCCGCTTCCAGTGAGATTTCGTGATACCAGCCAAGCTGATGCAGGCGCGTCACATCCAGCAGTTTGCGCGGCGTACCATCCGGTTTACTGGCATCAAAAACCACCCGACCTTTGTAACCCACCACTTTGGCGATGGTTTGCGCCAGCTCGCGGATAGTGCAGTCAACGCCCGTGCCGACGTTAATGTGTGACAGCATCGGCTGGGTGGTTTCCAGCCAGACTTCGTGCGCCAGCTCCATCACATGAATGCTCGCCGCCGCCATATCATCGACGTGCAGAAATTCACGCATCGGTGTACCGCTGCCCCACACCACCACGTCCGGCGCATTCTGTGCCGTCGCCTCGTGGAAGCGACGCAGCAATGCTGGGATCACATGCGAGTTACTCGGATGGAAGTTGTCGTGCGGCCCGTACAGGTTGGTCGGCATGACCGAGCGGTAATCGCGTCCGTACTGGCGGTTGTAAGATTCGCACAGTTTGATCCCGGCGATTTTGGCAATGGCATAAGGTTCGTTGGTCGGCTCCAGCGTGCCCTGCAACAACTCGCTTTCTGCCATCGGCTGTTTTGCCAGTTTCGGGTAGATGCAGGACGATCCGAGAAACAGCAGTTTGTTCACGTCGTTCTGATGCGCAGCGTGAATGATATTGCTCTCAATCATCATGTTCTGGTAGATGAAATCCGCCGGATAGGTGTTGTTGGCAACAATGCCGCCCACTTTCGCCGCCGCCAGATAGACCTGGTCAATACGTTCGCTGGCAAAGAAATCATGCACGGCGCGGCTGTCCAGCAGGTTCAGCTCGTCGCGGGTGCGTAATACCAGTTCCACATCACCGCGCTGTTCGAGCTGACGCCTGATGGCGGAACCAACCATCCCACGATGGCCAGCGATAAAGATTCGTTGTTTACGCATGTTTATGACTCCAGCGCGATCGCCACGTCGTAGCCGTGAGATTTCAGCAGAGAGTGTTTTTTCGCCGCTTCGAGGTCATTAGCCACCATTTCAGACACCATCTCTCTGAGGGTGATTTCCGGTTTCCAGCCCAGTTTTTCGTGCGCTTTGGTCGGGTCGCCGAGCAGCGTTTCAACTTCTGCCGGGCGGAAGTAACGCGGGTCAACGGCGATAATCACATCGCCCGGTTTAACGCCCGGCGCATCATGCCCGGTGACGGAAACCACAATGCCCTTCTCTTCAACGCCCGTGCCTTCAAAGCGCAGTTTGATACCCAACTGTGCCGCCGCCATTTCTACGAACTGACGCACGGAGTACTGAACGCCGGTAGCAATTACGAAATCTTCCGGCTGTTCCTGTTGCAGCATCATCCACTGCATTTTTACGTAGTCTTTGGCATGGCCCCAGTCACGCAGGGAATCCATATTGCCGAGGTACAGGCACGACTCCAGCCCCTGGGCGATGTTGGCGATTGCGCGGGTGATTTTGCGGGTAACGAAGGTTTCGCCGCGGCGCGGGGATTCATGGTTGAAGAGAATACCGTTACAGGCATACATGCCGTAGGATTCGCGGTAGTTAACGGTGATCCAGTAGGCATACAGTTTGGCGACCGCATACGGAGAGCGTGGATAGAACGGCGTGGTCTCTTTCTGCGGAATTTCCTGCACCAGACCATACAGTTCAGAGGTGGAAGCCTGATAAAAACGGGTTTTCTTTTCCAGACCGAGGAAGCGGATCGCCTCGAGCAGGCGCAGCGTACCCATCGCATCGACGTCTGCGGTATATTCCGGTGACTCAAAAGAAACCGCAACGTGGCTCATTGCCCCCAGGTTGTACACTTCATCCGGCTGTACTTCACGCAAAATGCGCGTCAGGTTGGAGGTATCACTCAGGTCGCCATAATGCAGATGGAATTTCGGGTTGCAGGTGTGCGGATCCTGATAAATGTGATCCACGCGCTCGGTGTTGAATGACGATGCGCGACGCTTAATACCATGCACCTCGTAACCTTTTTCCAGCAGAAACTCTGCCAGGTAAGAACCGTCTTGTCCGGTTACACCGGTGATGAGAGCGACTTTTGACATGTCTTATTCCTCTGTATTTTTTGAATTTATTCAGTTTCAACGCGTTCGCGTATCACCACTGCGGGATTCCCCCGGCAAACCACATTTGCCGGAAGCGATTTAAAAACACTGCTTCGCGCACCCACGACGGTGCCGTTGCCGATCGTGACGCCTGGGGCAACAAAAACATCGGTTGCCAGCCAGCATTTCTCGCCAATCACAATAGGCGTGGCGTTAATGGTGAAATGTTGACTTGCATGGTCGTGGCTCCCGGTGCATAAATAACTTTTCTGCGATATCACCGAATGTGCGCCAATGGTTATTTCACCGAGGGTATATAAATTGACCTCATCGCCGACCCACGCGTAATCACCTAAGGTTAATTTCCACGGATAGGTAATTTTTACTGACGGACGAATAACTACGTTTTTTCCTATTTTTGCGCCGAATAAACGTAATAAAAAAGCCCGCCAGCGATACAATACTTGTGGCGACCAGGCAAATATTGTTGCCTGTACCGCCCACCACAATTGCACTTTAATAGCATTGCTGCCCCGGAACCCTTTCGGTACCGAGAAACCGCTTAAATCTTGCATCGTTTTCCCTTATATTCAGCTTTTGTTATATAAGGCTTTCGTCTTTGAGGTAGTACGCTGGCGTAAATGCCAGGATAATTCTGCCCAGAAGCCAGGCACATGTAATATTTGCCGTTGGACTTTTTTGGCGTCAGCACACAATTCCATATTATTGGTGGTTGATACCCCACCCATAGAAAATTCAGACACCAGGCCATTGAGTTTTTTAAATGCATAACCGGCTCTATACATTTTGGCCGCCAGCGCGTAATCGGAAGAAACTTTATATTCCAGGTCATAACGCCATTTCTTCAAGCCGGATACCGGGAAAAATATCGCCTGATGACTGGCGGGTAGGCTGTGATAAATATACCAGCCCGGTTTGGCGCTACGTTTAATTTTATGCCCGTCGCCAAAATCCAGCAGCGCATCGCCGGTGATCATCACGTTATCTTTTTGCACTTTTAACTTACGGATAAAATTTGCGGCATCCTGATGAAAAATATCGCCCGAGTTGAGAAACAGCGCGAACTTGCCTTGTGCCATCGCAATGCCCTTGTTCATGGCGTCGTAGATACCGTTATCTGGTTCGCTGACAAAGCGTAGGTTATAGATACCATTGAGATTTTCCAGGTACTCACGGGTGCCGTCATTGGAACCGCCATCGACAACAATCCATTCGAAGCTGATATCGTCCGCCTGCGCCAGATGCGCCAGCGAGGCATGTGTTTTGACTATCCCTTCGAGGTTACGAAACGCGACAGTGATTATGCTAAGCAACATGTTCTTATTCTTACCTCGTAATATTTAACGCTTTTCGCAAAATAAACGGACAGACGATTAAAAATGCATATTCCGGGCTAAATATCGAACCGGTAAAAAACAGCGATACCGGAGTGAAAAGATATAATTGCACGCGAAAATTGCGATTATCACCAAAAGCGTTGATCATCATTTTTATCACTTTCCCCATGTACCACAGCGATAAAAACACCGCGAACCAGGAAAAATAAATAATCAGCAGATACAAACCATTGTCTATGGTTTTTCCGACATCCGCACCGTTAAATATTCCGAATGATGCGACATATTCATAAAGTGAGCCAAATCTGACTACACCGTCAATATGGGTCAAAGAATAACCGACCATCACCAGCGGACCGACAATACGATAATACGATGACGATCCTTCCGTACCTAAATCGCCCAGACGGGTGGAAATATAAGGAAATGCAATTACCACACCAACCAGGAATACAGCCAGAGAAATCAATGCTAACGGTAACTTTTTCTTAATCGCCTCTTTATTCAGATATTGAAATGCCCACTCCAGCAAATAAAACAGGATAAAGGTCATAACCCCTGAAAACGATCCGGATAATATTATCCCTGCGAGAATCATAGCATCGGTTTTAGGGGTTTTGATACCAAACTGTTTGATGCTGAGCCAAATTGAGATTAATGCCAGAGCGAAAAATGCCGGTTCGAAATAAAGTGCTGTCGTGCGCTTGCCGCCGAATTTGATGAAATTCAGCACATAGCTGTTGCTGTAAATCAGATATTTCGAAATCGACTCCATAATACTGCTGCCACCGGTGAGGATAATTTGCGCCATCTCCACCGCCGCCAGCGCCACCACCAACCCGACCACCAGATAAAAAAAGCGTAATATCTTGCGGTGGTTGTGGGGCGAAATCGTTTTAAAGCGAATACTCCACACCATGCCAATAATGATCACAATATAGACAAACAGCATGGTTGAAGTGACGTATTTACTGGCATCCAACGACTGACCAAACAGGTAGTTAAACGCCGTGAGTCCCGCGCCAATCCCTAAGGCAATCATCAATTTTTTAACGCTGATGCGTTCTAAAAACAGCAGTAACAAGACAGGTAAAAAAGTGACGATGGTGATGGGGAAACTTTCGCCAAGCTGGGCGATTTTGACGTTAACCAACAGGTAAATCAGCGGCAGCAGCAGGTAGCTACAGATTCTGATAGAAGTTGACATACTCCTCCAGCATCTGTTGTCCACTGTAGGCGGCGCGGCTGCGTTGGCTGAACTCAGCCAGCGTGGTACTAAATATCGCCTGCGCGATTTCCGGTTTGCTTAACTGCACCAGTTGCAGCACGTCTTCTTCGCTGACGGTTTTACCGCCGGATTTTTGCAACACTTCCCGCGCCGCGTCGCTATGGGTGGCAATCACCGGCACGCCAATCGATAGCGCCTCACACAAAATCAGCGGGTAGTTATCGACGCGAGAACTGAATACCAGCGCATCCATCTGATTGAGCGCGCTCATCAACTTGCGCTTGTCAGTTTCAAAGCCGTGATTAACCACGTTGCCAGCGGTGAACGGCGAGAACTTACCAAAGGTATGCAGTTCGATTTTGTCGCCCAGCGCCATCATCTCGCGTACCAGTTGCTGGTTAGTTTTGCCGTCGTAACGCAGATCATGCGCCACCACCGCGATTTTCGGCTTGCCCTGGGTTTCGCGCACCGGAGGCAAGTCCGCCAGAATCGCTTCGGTTGCCATATCAATGCCATTATTGATAATCCGGCAACGCCCTGGACCGTACAGACTATTGAAAGCATCAGCCACATGCTGGCTGGGGGAAATAAACTGACAGCCCAGCGCCAGCATCTCACGGAATAACTGGCGTTTGCCCGCCACCAGCTGGTGTGCGCGATCAATCTTCACCGGCGGATAATTATTTAAGGTCGGGCATTTCTGGCAGCCCTTTTTCCAGCCTTCACAACCGTCGGTAAAGGCGCAGCGTCCGGTAACGCTCCAGTGATCGTGTAACGTCCAGACCAAAGTGATATCCGGTTTGTGGTTTTTCACTTTTTCGCAAAAGCGCACCACGCTCTTAAGATTCAACCAGTAGCTGTGCAGCACATGAAAATGCAGGACCACCGGACCCGGTGTGCGAGTAATGGTGCGATATAACTCATTGAAATTGCCGAACAGATCGCGATTAAACAGACGAAACAGGGCAATGTTCGCCATCGCGGTCATCCGCGGCGTATGTTTGATGACCTGCGGATAGTTCTGATGGCTGACGCTCTCTTTGCCGCCTTTGCCGTAGCCGTAGACAAAATGTGACGCCAGCCCCTGTTGCAGCGCACGCTGGTGGAGATCTAACGCCACACCTGCCGCCCCGCCTTCCGCCAGTCGCACATTAAATTGCAGAATATTCATTTAATTACCTTCACTCGCGCTTTTTCTCCCACCACCAGCGCGTTGTCCGGGACAGAGTCGAGCACCACGCTGCCCGCGCCCACGGTGACGTTGTTACCAAGCGTGATATCACCAAGAATAATGACGTTGGCACCGAGTTCGACGCCGTTGCCAATGTGTGGACATGCCATGTTATCGGCACCACGATTGCCGATAGTGACGCCGTGGCGAATGGTGAAATCATCCCCCGCTACCACGTTTTTATTGATCACTACGGCGTAACCGTGATGGATAGTAAAGCGGCGGCCAATGGTCGCGGCAGCCTGGATTTCATAACCGAAAAAGCATTCGGTGATAATGCGATACAGCACCAGCAGCGGGGCCGCCCACAGATTGTTGAGGACGTTCTTTTTGCGCCACACCGAACAAAAATGAGCAACGCGATAGGCAAGAACCATGCAGCACGGGCGTAAACTCCAGCTGTTGGCGCGCAGATCTTCCAGCATCTTTAGCGCCCCCGAATACCATCAGCCAGACGTTTGCCGTTACGCACCGACAGCAGCGTCAGCAAAGTGCGCCAGGTCATACGTTTATTGCGGATCTGGTAGAGGGTAAACAGCTGATATTTTTTGCTTGCACGGTCGAATTTGTCTTTGTGCTTGCGGTAAAAGTGGAAGTATCCGGAGAATTTTTTCGGTGACGAGGTGATCTGCATTTCACCGTGATTGATATGCAGGATCTGCGTCGCCTCTTCCACTTTCCACGGTTCGCCATACTCCACCACCATCCGCAGGAAAATGTCGTAATCCTGTGCCGCTTTCAGTTCGGTATCGAACAAACACTCTTTGAAACGCCACGCCCAGGTAAAGACCTGATTGCCAATGATATTGCGTTTGTAGAACAGGCGGCGTGAATACGGCGATTTGGGATACAGTGGCAAACTTGCCGGTTGGGAATAGACTTCGCCCTGGCAAACGTAGTCGTTAGCGTACAAAAAGGCGTGTGTGACCAGTTGCTGTTTATGGGCGAGGAAGACGCTCAGACGGTTGGGGGTCCATTCATCATCATCATCGATCCCGGTGATATATTCCCCTTGCGCCAGCATAATCGCCTGGTTACGTACCGCGCACGCCCCGCTGTTAATGTCGTTGTGAATGTAAGTGATACGCGGATCGTTGAGGGCGGTGACGTACTGTTGGAGTTGTTCCCAGGAGGTGGAGCAATCATCCACGATGATCATCTCCCAGTTGTTGTAGTCCTGGCGCAGGACCGATTTTATCGCCCGAATCGCCAGTTGTTGGCGGTTCCAGGTCGGCATATAGATTGAGATCAGCGGATTGTCTTTCATAGGTTGTTCTCCCTACTTATGAGCTGGTTTGCTTGCCGGATGCGGCATGAGCGCCTTATCCGGCCTACGGGGCGGTGCGAATGCAGGCGTCGTTATTTCGCATCCGACTTATATTCGTATTCGTAATAGCCATAATCCTGATACGCGCTGGCGCGGCGGAAGATGGAGTTCAGAATCACCCCTTTCACCGGAATACCGTTTTGCTCAAAGCGGCTCAGACTGGTTTCCACTTCTTTCAATGTGTTGACCGCATAACGCGCCACCATTAACGTGGTTCCAACATGACGCCCGACAATTGCCGCATCGGTCACTGCCAGAATCGGCGGCGTATCAATCAACACCAGGTCGTAGTTTTTACTCGCCCAGCTCACCAGTTCGGCAAAGCGTTCGCTCATCAACAGTTCAGAAGGATTTGGCGGTACCTGACCGCGCGGGATCAGGTCAAATTTGGCAATAGAGGTCGGTTTAGCAGCGGTAGTAACATCGCCCTGACCAATCAGAATTTCCGACAGGCCATTAACGTTATTAGTGCCCAACAGTTCGTGGGTGTAGCCTTTGCGCATATCGCAGTCGATCAACAACACCCGTTTATTGGTCTGGCTGATCACCGCCGCCAGGTTAGCGCAGACAAAGGTTTTACCGATTGACGGGCTAACCCCGGTCATCATCAACACATTGTTCTGCGCCTGCATCATCGCGAAGTGCAGACTGGTACGCAGACTGCGGATGGCTTCAATCGCCAGATCGGTTGGATTCCCCACCGCCAGTAGCTGGCTCTGTTTATAGCGTTTAACCCCTTTGATGGTTTTGACGCTATCGCGCGCTTTTTGCCACTCCGACAGCGGGATGCTGGCATATACGCTGATACCGTGTTCTTCCAGCACTTGCGGGCTTTCGATGCCGCGATTAAACAACGAGCGCAGCAGTACACCCACGATAGAGAGCATCAGGCCGAGGATAATTGCGCCGAGGATAATCAGCCCTTTCTTCGGTTTCAGCACACCTGGCTGGGTGATTGCCGGGTCAACAATGCGCACATCGCCGACGGTGCTGGCTTCGGTGATTTTCAGCTCCTGTTCTTTATTCAGCAGTTGCATATAGACCTGCTGCCCAGACTCGACATCGCGGGTCAGACGGACAATTTCCTGCTGGGTTTTCGGCATCGCCGTTACGCGACCATTAAGTTTGGCTTTTTCGTCTTCCAGCGCCTGCCGTTTCTCCAGCAGCGTGCGATACGCCGGGTGAACTTTGGTGTACAGCTTGGAGATTTCCGCTTCTTTAAAGGTCAGTTCGTTCAACTGCGCGTCGATGTTCACCATCGAATCGAGCACCGCTTTCGCTTCCAGCGGCAGATCAACAGAATCTTTATCCTGACGGAAGGCATTCAGTTTGTTTTCGGCAACATCAAGGCGGCTACGTACTTCCGGTAACTGTTGCGCGAGGAAAGCGAGGCTTTTCGACGCTTCCGCCGATTTGCGCTCAATATTTTGTTCCTGATAGTTACGAGCGATGCTGTTAAGAATGTCGCGGATCTGTTCGCGATCTTCACCGGTATAAGTCAGGCTCAGTACGCCTGCGTCTTTGCCGTTCTCCGTTACCGTCAGGCTGTTTTGTAGTTGATTGATCATCCCCAGCGTGGAGTATTTGGTGACGGTAAACTCACTACCCGGGCGGGCGTGAATGGCTTCAACCATCAGCGTGACGCCTTCTTTTTTCAGCATCTGGCCCGCTTGCCCACGGGCGCTAAAGCCGCCATCGCTGCTCAGAGTGTAGTTTTTATCGTCCAGCACATTAAGCGTAAACACCTGTTCCGCCATCTCTTTCGGGCGGTTAAAGGTGGTCACTTTTACCGTCTCGTTCTGGCGTCCCATCAGGCGATCCCAGCCCGCACCGAAAATCGGGAACGTGTTTTTGCTCACCGCAATATCGAGGTCGAGATCGTCCACCGTTTTACCAAGCACCAGACGCGAACGAATCAACTGGATCTCGGCGTCCGATGCTGGCGGTTTGTTGGCTAATGCCGAACCAATGTCCTGCACTAACGAATTGCCGCTGTTTTGCTCGATTTGTACCAGTGCGTCGGCACTATAAATCGGCGTGGCGAAGAAGGTGTAAACCACGGCACAGAGGGCAAATACGGCGGTGATGCCAATCACCCACCAGCGCGCTTCAATGACGGTGCCGACCAGGCGACCAATATCGATTTCATCACTGCCCGTTACCGGAGCGGCATGTTGTTTTACTTTTTCTGTCATTCTTATACCTGCTCTGCGTTCAATGCCTGCGCCCACTGGCGGGCAGACCGTTCAAGTAATGTGTACACCGCTGCAAACGTTTCCCGGCTTTTGCGATATGGATCGGGGATTTCACATTCGTTATCCCAGTGACCAAACAGCATCACTTTGCCGCGCATCTCAGGTGCCATCTCGCATAAGCGTTCGATATGGCGCTTTTCCATGGTCAAAATCAGGTCGTAGTTGCGACACAGGCTGCGGCTGATTTGACGGGCACAGTGACCTTCCAGAGACAGTTGATGTTCTGCGGCGATGCTGATAGCGGTAGGGTCAGCGCCCTTACCGACCAGCGCGCCGAGTCCAGCGGACTCCACTTTTAGCTCCGGGTGATAACGTTGCAGTAAGCGTTCCGCCGTCGGGGAACGGCAAATATTGCCGACGCAGACAACTAAGATGTTGTTAAACATGACGATTACCAGTTATGAATGTCGCTGGCTGTATCCGTCATGTAACGGACACCGCTAATAGTTGGCAGCAACTGATTGATCAGACGGTTCCAGCGGGAAACCGGGGCGGTAGTGACATACACCACGTCATAAGGTTGCAGGCGGAATTCTGTCGCCATCACCAGCGACGTGGCATCGGACATATCCAGCTGGTAGATATTGGCAATCTTGCCGTTACGCCCACCCTCGCCTTTCAGCGGACGAATGACAAAGATGCCGCTGGCGTTGGAGGTGGTCATGTCGATGCCTTCAGCATTACCCAGGGCTTCAGTCAGGGTCATGCCGCTAAAGTCCATTTTCAGGGTGCTCTGTTTCTTCACTTCACCCATCACAAACACTTTCAGATCATCATTACGCGGCACGTAGAGAATATCGCCGGGGTAAAGCAGTCGGTTCTGATTGAGGTCGCCGTTTTGCATCAGCGCCTGTAAAGAAATGCGCTCTTCACGACCATTGTGTGTTAGCACCACGTTGCGCCAGTCAGCGGTGTCGGTCAGGCCACCTGCGGCGTTGATGGCATCAAGAATGGTCAGTGGCACGTTGGTGATGGCCTGTTGACCGGATTTATTCACCTGACCGGAGATATAAGCTTTTTGCGAGCGGAAGGCGGCGATATTAACGTCCACCTGCGGGTCAGCGATGTACGTCGCTAAGCGCCCGGTAATATCACTGCGGATTTCAGCGAGCGTTTTCCCCACGACGTGAACCTTGCCGATATACGGGTAAAACATAGTGCCGTCAGGCTGTACCCAGTTGCCGGTGTCGCTGGAGCTGCGGTACTGACCGGCTGGCGTGGTGAGTTCCGGGTGATCCCAGACGGTGACATTAAGAACGTCCCCCGGCCCGACGCGATACTGATAATTCGCGATCTCACTTTCCAGCGTCATATTGGGGCGCGCTACATTCGGGCGTGGGCGTAATTGGTCAATCAGGCGCGGGGTCAACGGATAAACATTCACCATTTTGTCGAGATCGAAATCAGCGTCCTGCTGTTTGATGACGTCTTTACCCATCGTCGACATATTGCTGCCCGGAAGTACTGTGCAACCGCTTATCAAGGTTACTGACACCAATAATGGCATCAATTTCATTTTGGATTTCATCATTGTTTATTTATCACTTTGGCAGAGTAATTATCCTGTGCACTATTAATAGCAATGTCGCCATGCACATTTACCTTGCAGTTAATTGAATAAAAATTTAACTGGCATCAGTCCTAAAAAAATTGATTTCATCCGCAGGCTATTGACAGAATAATTCAGACTGGTCTTTCAGGCATCCAGACACGCTACCGCCCCTGGCTTTTTAGCTACCAATACACTGATTTAGCTTAATTTTTAAAACCCTCTCAACATACAGTCGTTGATGAGAAAGGGTTATTGCGGAAATTAACTTCCGAATATAAGGTGACATTATGGTAATTGAATATTGGCTCTCCAATAATGCAGGAGGAAGTGTTACAGCTAACGGAATAGCAGGCAAGGTAACAATTCGGCAATTGGCTATTTTTAAGAATTATATTAAGTGTCATTCAATATGGTTTTTAGGAGTTTCTTTAGGTTGACAATATTTAATATAGTGTCTCCACATGCGATATTTCTTAAATAATGTTTTATTATTACCACTTTTAATTCAGGGATAATGTGAGGTTATAAACCTCAAATAATATGAGATAAATAGTGCTGCAACATTGCATTTTTGCCCCGATTTATCCATGATCGAATTGTGACATTTGTCATACAACGAATAGGTTTTGTACTTACTATGGAATGGATTGCCGATCCGTCTATCTGGGCCGGGTTAATCACGCTGATTGTGATCGAACTGGTCCTCGGCATTGATAACCTGGTCTTTATTGCCATCCTCGCCGAAAAACTACCGCCGAAGCAGCGCGACCGCGCACGGGTTACCGGGCTGCTGCTGGCGATGTTAATGCGCCTGTTACTGCTGGCGTCTATCTCCTGGCTGGTCACCCTGACTCAACCGCTGTTCAGCTTCCGCTCGTTTACCTTTAGCGCCCGCGACTTAATCATGCTGTTTGGTGGTTTCTTCCTGCTGTTCAAAGCCACGATGGAGCTGAACGAACGGCTGGAGGGGAAAGACAGCAATAACCCCACGCAACGCAAAGGTGCGAAGTTCTGGGGGGTGGTGACACAAATTGTGGTACTGGACGCCATCTTCTCACTCGACTCGGTGATTACCGCCGTCGGGATGGTCGACCATTTACTGGTCATGATGGCCGCCGTTGTTATCGCTATCAGCCTGATGTTGATGGCCAGCAAGCCGTTAACGCAATTTGTTAACAGTCACCCGACGATCGTTATTCTCTGCTTAAGCTTCCTGTTGATGATTGGCTTTAGCCTGGTGGCAGAAGGTTTCGGCTTCGTCATTCCGAAAGGCTACCTGTACGCTGCTATTGGTTTCTCGGTGATGATCGAGGCGCTCAATCAGTTGGCTATCTTTAACCGGCGACGTTTTCTTTCCGCTAACCAGACGCTGCGCCAGCGGACTACCGAAGCGGTAATGCGCCTGCTTAGCGGGCAAAAAGAAGATGCGGAACTGGACGCCGAAACCGCGTCCATGCTGGTGGATCATGGTAACCAGCAGATCTTTAATCCGCAGGAACGGCGGATGATTGAGCGGGTCCTTAATCTTAACCAGCGTACTGTCAGCAGCATTATGACGTCGCGCCACGATATTGAGCATATCGATCTCAACGCGCCGGAAGAGGAAATCCGCCAGTTGCTGGAGCGAAATCAGCATACGCGGCTGGTGGTTACCGACGGTGATGACGCAGAAGATTTGCTCGGTGTTGTTCACGTTATCGACCTGCTACAACAGTCTCTGCGCGGCGAACCGCTCAACCTGCGGGTGTTGATTCGCCAGCCGCTGGTGTTCCCGGAAACCTTGCCGTTGTTACCTGCCCTGGAGCAGTTCCGTAATGCCCGCACACACTTTGCTTTTGTGGTGGATGAGTTTGGCTCGGTGGAAGGGATTGTGACATTAAGTGACGTCACTGAAACCATTGCCGGTAACTTGCCGAACGAAGTGGAAGAGATCGACGCCCGCCATGATATTCAGAAGAATGCCGACGGTTCCTGGACTGCGAATGGTCATATGCCGCTGGAAGATCTGGTGCAATATGTGCCGCTACCGCTGGATGAGAAACGCGAATATCACACCATTGCCGGGCTGTTGATGGAATATTTGCAGCGTATTCCAAAACCTGGCGAAGAAGTTCAGGTAGGGGATTACTTGCTCAAAACGTTGCAGGTGGAAAGCCATCGCGTGCAGAAGGTGCAGATTATTCCGCTGCGTAAGGATGGCGAGATGGAGTACGAGGTGTGATAAAACATCAAATGCGCAGGTTCAAACTGCGCATTTGATTTATACAAAATTTAGTATAATCTAAGGATGGAGTAATGAGAAAAAAGCTGGCTTTTCTTGATACCAGTCTTGACGATTTACGCGCATTTCCAGAATCGTCTCGACAGGAAATTGGCTATCAACTCGACAGGATCCAACAAGGGTTAAACCCATACGACTGGAAACCTTTTTCAACTATCGGCCCTGGTGTGCGAGAGATTCGTACTCGCGATGCTGATGGGATCTATCGCGTCATGTATGTCGCAAAATTTGAAGAAGCGGTTTACGTATTGCATTGTTTTCAAAAGAAAACACAGACTACCAGTCAATCGGATATTGATTTAGCCAAACGACGCTATAAAGAACTTGTTCAGGAGCGGAAAAATGAAAATTGAAACCTTTGATAGTGTGTGGGATGCGGTGAGTGACACCCCTGAACAAGCGGAAAATATGCGGATCCGTGCCGAACTTGTTACGATCATTAATAACTGGATTGAACAACAAGGGTTTAGCCAGGCTCAGGCAGCGTCTGCTTTAGGGGTCACTCAACCTCGCATATCTGAACTTGCCAGAGGTAAAATCCAGATCTTTAGTATCGATAAATTGATCACCATGATGGCTCATGCAGGGTTGCATATTCAACGTATTGAAGTTCAATATCCACATGCTGCTTAGTGCTATAAATACAGATGGCGACAAATTGACGCCGCCATCTGCATAACTTGTCTTACATCTTCTCCAGCAACTTCTTCACATCTTTGCCATTGCGGGAATCTTTATTCCGCTCGGCCCAGTCATTCAGGCGACGTTTCGCTTCGTCCTGTAGATGTTTGCGTAGCAGCTGGTCCACTTGCAGGCTGTAATTAAGTTGCTGCCAGTTGCCATAAACCCGCAGCGGTACTGGCGTTTCTTTGAGGAAATCAATCAGTTTGCTTTCCCCGTTCCAGCCCCCCACGACCCGAATATCAAACTGGGTGTCACAGGTTTGCTCCGCCAGATTCAACGTACCAGCCCCGGAAAGCGCCAGCATGGGCGATTGACCTTGCATGTCGTTTAACGTCACGACGCCATCCTTCAACGTCAAATCGGTGGTAAAGCGGTCAAGACGCGTTACGTTATCGAAGTTTTCAGCGGCCTTCACATCACCACCATTACGTTCTACCGCTTGCTGAATCATCTGCTGGAAGTTCATCCCTTCCATGCGCGTGTCGGTCATTTCGACATGTGCCTGTCCTTGCCAGTTATGGCGGAATGCGTCGGCATCTATGTCAGCACCGGAGAAATCACCAGCCAGTGACATCTTTCCGGTCAACGAAATCGGATAGTTAAACGCCTTCAGAATGGTACCAATCTCAACGTTTTCCAGCCGTGGCTGGAAGTTTATCCGCGGATTTATTGATGTCGCGTCCAGCGTGCCCGGCAGTGAAACCTGTCCACCGTTAAGTTTGCCCTGCAGTTGAGTAATTTCCAGCAAACCCGACTTGTTGGTCATTTGCGTGGCAACATCTGTAAAATTCATTCCGCGCCAGCGCACGTTACTGGCCTGCAACAAAATATCAGCCGTAAAGCCTTGCAGTCCCTGATAGGCCGGTTCATCAATACGCGAAGAAATGACCGGGCGCGGCAACGTTGATTGGCTCTGCCCCTGCTGCGCGGCACCGTTTTCACCGTTCGCTGTTTCATTAAGCGGGATGAGGTTGTCAAGATTCAGTTGCGGGAATTGCAGTCTCAGCTGCCATTCCGGTTTCTCTGTCAACGTGACCTGTGCTTGCCCGCTCAGCGTACTGTCATTGGCGGTCAAACTAATTTGGTTAAATGAAAGGCGTTTATGTGACTCCTGCCACTGGGCCTGGAAACTCCCCTGCCCCTGAATACCTTGTTTTGGTAAATCTGCACCCTGCAACTGCCAGTTAACTTGTTCAATAGCCGCCGTTAAATCATGCGGATAATCAGAAGCATCTACCGTACCGTTAAGGGATATCGTGAGATCGCGCTGATCGCGATTAACCCGCCCGGAGAACTCAAATGAACCACGATGTTGGGGATCTTGTTCCATTTGCAGGCGAATATTGCGGATTGTCACCTGCTCGTCATCTTCATGCTGGAACACCAGCACGCTGTCCGCCACCTTAAGACTGGATATATCAAACGACCATCCGCGATCGTCTGACAGATCCGGCAAGGTATTGTCGCGTGGTGCAACCGGGGCATCTTCACTGCGTACCGCTTCCGTCTGCGGCGTCAGTTGGATCACTGCCCCTTTTAGCATCACCTGCTTAACGCTCAGTTGATGACTCAGCAGTGGTAAAAGCGCCACGTCCAGACGCATGTTGTCTGCGCGAACCAGTGGCTGGCTCGCGCCCTGGGCAGTGAGAGACATTCGCCCGGAGAGGATACTAAGTTGCGGCCAGACGTGCCAACGCAGTGGCCCGTCGAGCTGCAATTGATAACCGCTACGTGCAGCAACTTGCTTGACCATATAGTCGCGGAAATCATTCGGATTCACCAGCAACACTAACGCAGATAACCCGGCCACCAGCACGACCAGGAGTATCATCAGCGTCGTCAGAAATCGTCTCATGGTATCCTCAATGGGCCTGAATTAGTCTTTATCGATTCGGCTGGCTAACGCGCCCTGCTGGTTGCGATATTTCGCATCTTCACGGCGGTTGTAAGGTCGCGCCGCCGGGCCGGAAAGCGGCTCAAAGCTCAGCGCACCAATTAACATGCCCGGACGCAGCGCCAGCGGCAGCTTACCGGAGTTGTAGAACTCCAGCACAATACAGCCAGACCAGCCCGGATCGATACGGTGCGCGGTGACGTGCACCATAAGCCCCAGACGCGCCAGTGAGGAACGACCGTCCAGCCAGCCCACCAGATCGGCTGGCAGCGTCACCGACTCCAGCGTCACCGCCAGCGCCAGCTCTCCTGGGTGAAGATAAAACGCCTCGCTTTCATCGAGTACGATCTCATCGCTCATCACGCGGTCAAGCGCGGCGCTCACTTCATCTTTGGGACCGCTCAGATCGATAAACGCTGCCGTGTGACCACGGAAGGTACGAAATTTATTGCCCAGGCGCACATCCACCGTCGCGCCATTAATACGTTCCACTGGCGGACGTGGGTTGATCGACAAACGGCCTTCATCAAGCCAGGCTTCAATATCTCGGTCACACAGACGCATGGCATTTTCTCCTTTCGTGCATCACTCCCTTAACGCCAATTACGTCAAGGGCATACCAGGTTATCACTGAACGGTACACAATTTATCAAGCTTATTCAAAGAACTGACTTATTTTCGCTTTCAATATATCGATGGCGATGCGGTTTTTCCCGCCGCGCGGCACGATAATGTCCGCATATTGTTTAGAAGGCTCAATGAATTGCAGGAACATCGGACGCACGGTTTTTTGATATTGCGCCATCACTGAATCCATTGAACGCCCACGCTCGTTAACGTCACGCTTGATGCGGCGCATCAGGCAGATATCCAGCGGGGTATCAACGAAAATTGAGAAGTTAAGTTCGTCACGCAAACGCGCATCCGTTAGCAGCAAAATGCCTTCGAGAATGATGACTTTCTTCGGCTCAACCGTCACCGTTTCTTTCATACGCGTATGTTCAACATAGCTGTAAACCGGCAGGTCAATGGCCGAGCCGCGTTTCAACGCTTGTAAATGCTCAAGCAACAGGCTGTGATCCATCGCGCTGGGATGGTCGTAGTTGGTCTTAACGCGTTCTTCCATCGACAGATGGCTTTGATCTTTGTAATAGCAGTCTTCGGGAATTACGCCGATGTGTTCATCACCGACTTGCTCACGTAATTCACGATAAAGGGTACTGGCAATAAGACTCTTGCCGGAAGCCGATGCGCCAGCGATACCGATAATGACGCACTGATGAGACTGATCAGTCATATATTTAGCGACCTGATTAACCTGGATGTTAGGAAGGGGGCGACGAAGCGCCAAACGCGGCAATTATAGGGATTTCATCCGCCTGATACCAGTCGAATAGCGTTGCCGCGCGCTCAGAGTAATTGTTGACGAATAATTCCCGGTGGCAAATTACGTTGTTCAGTTTTAATGCAAGGTAAAAATTGTTATACGAAGTTGCGCAAATTATCCGCCTTTACGTCACTTTATGAGCAATTCGCATATAAAATGTAAAACTTTTGTACTAGCATAAACACAGAAACGAATACTGGCGACCTGGTCTTGCGGATAAAGCGGTAATGAGCAAACAATCACAGCATGTATTAATTGCCCTGCCCCACCCGCTGCTTCACCTGGTCAGTTTAGGTTTAGTCTCGTTTATCTTTACCCTTTTCTCGCTTGAGCTTTCGCAGTTTGGCACCCAACTCGCCCCACTGTGGTTCCCGACGTCCATCATGATGGTGGCGTTTTATCGCCATGCCGGGCGTATGTGGCCGGGGATTGCGCTGAGCTGCTCACTGGGAAATATCGCCGCATCCATCCTGCTTTTTTCCACCAGCTCGCTGAACATGACCTGGACGACCATCAATATTGTTGAAGCCGTGGTCGGGGCAGTGCTACTGCGTAAATTGCTGCCGTGGTATAACCCATTGCAAAATCTGGCTGACTGGCTGCGTCTGGCACTCGGCAGCGCCATTGTTCCGCCTCTGTTGGGGGGTGTTCTGGTTATCCTGCTGACGCCCGGAGACGATCCTCTCAGGGCATTTTTGATATGGGTACTGTCAGAATCCATCGGCGCACTGGCACTGGTGCCGCTGGGGTTGTTATTTAAACCACACTATCTGCTGCGCCATCGCAACCCACGGTTGCTTTTTGAGTCGCTGCTCACGTTAGCCATCACACTGACGTTAAGCTGGCTTTCGATGCTGTATCTGCCGTGGCCTTTTACTTTCATTATTGTGCTGTTGATGTGGAGCGCCGTGCGCCTGCTACGAATGGAAGCCTTTTTGATCTTCCTTACCACGGTGATGATGGTGTCACTGATGATGGCCGCGGATCCCTCCCTGCTTGCTACGCCGCGTACATACCTGATGAGCCATATGCCGTGGCTACCGTTTTTGCTGATCCTGCTGCCCGCCAACATCATGACCATGGTGATGTATGCCTTTCGTGCGGAACGCAAACACATTTCCGAAAGCGAAACCCGCTTTCGGAACGCGATGGAATATTCCGCTATCGGTATGGCGTTAGTGGGCACCGAGGGACAATGGCTGCAATCCAACAAAGCACTCTGCCAGTTTCTCGGTTACAGTCAGGAAGAGCTGCGCGGACTCACCTTTCAGCAACTGACCTGGCCGGAGGATCTCAATAAAGATCTGCAACAGGTTGAAAAGCTGATCAGCGGTGAAATAAACACCTATTCAATGGAAAAACGCTACTACAACCGCAATGGCGATGTTGTCTGGGCGTTGCTTGCCGTCTCACTGGTGCGCCACACGGATGGCACGCCGCTCTATTTTATCGCTCAGATTGAAGACATTAACGAGCTAAAACGCACCGAACAGGTGAATCAGCAACTGATGGAGCGCATCACGCTGGCTAACGAAGCGGGCGGGATTGGCATCTGGGAGTGGGAGCTTAAGCCGAATATTTTTAGCTGGGATAAGCGGATGTTCGAGCTGTATGAAATTCCTCCGCATATCAAACCGAACTGGCAGGTGTGGTACGAGTGCGTGCTGCCGGAAGATCGCCAGCATGCCGAAAAAGTGATTCGTGATTCGTTGCAATCACGCTCTCCCTTTAAACTGGAATTTCGCATTACCGTGAAAGACGGCATTCGCCATATCCGCGCCCTCGCTAACCGGGTACTGAATAAAGAAGGCGAAGTCGAACGCCTGCTCGGCATTAATATGGATATGACCGAGGTAAAACAGCTTAACGAGGCATTGTTTCAGGAAAAAGAGCGCCTGCACATTACGCTGGATTCCATCGGCGAAGCCGTGGTCTGTATTGATATGGCAATGAAAATTACCTTTATGAATCCGGTGGCGGAGAAGATGAGCGGCTGGACGCAGGAAGAAGCGTTAGGTGTTCCACTCCTGACGGTGTTGCATATTACTTTTGGCGACAACGGACCATTAATGGAGAACATTTACAGTGCCGACACCTCACGTTCCGCGATTGAACAAGATGTGGTGTTGCACTGCCGAAGCGGCGGCAGCTACGACGTGCATTACAGTATTACGCCGTTAAGTACTCTGGACGGCAGCAATATTGGTTCGGTTCTGGTGATTCAGGACGTCACCGAATCGCGCAAAATGCTGCGCCAGCTGAGCTACAGCGCCTCCCATGATGCACTGACGCATCTCGCCAATCGCGCCAGTTTTGAGAAGCAACTACGCATCCTGCTGCAAACGGTAAACAGTACACATCAGCGACATGCACTGGTGTTTATCGATCTTGATCGCTTTAAAGCGGTGAATGACAGCGCCGGGCACGCCGCTGGCGACGCTTTACTGCGCGAACTGGCGTCATTGATGCTGAGTATGCTGCGCTCCAGCGACGTGCTGGCGCGACTCGGTGGCGATGAATTTGGTCTGCTGCTGCCAGATTGTAATGTCGAAAGTGCGCGTTTTATCGCTACACGCATTATCAGCGCCGTGAATGACTATCACTTTATCTGGGAAGGACGTGTACATCGGGTAGGTGCCAGTGCCGGGATTACCTTGATTGATGACAACAATCATCAGGCGGCTGAAGTGATGTCGCAGGCTGATATCGCCTGTTATGCCTCCAAAAATGGTGGCCGGGGCCGGGTGACGATTTACGAACCGCAGCAAGCTGCCGCACATAGCGAACGGGCGGCGATGTCGCTTGATGAACAGTGGCGGATGATTAAAGAGAATCAGTTGATGATGATCGCCCACGGTGTCGCTTCGCCGCGGATCCCGCAAGCGCGTAATTTGTGGCTGATTTCACTTAAGCTCTGGAGTTGCGAAGGCGAGATTATTGATGAACAAACATTTCGTCGTAGCTTCAGCGATCCGGCACTTAGCCATGCTCTTGACCGACGGGTATTCCACGATTTTTTCCAGCAGGCCGCCAAAGCGGTTGCCAGTAAAGGTATAAGCATCGCCCTCCCGCTTTCCGTTGCCGGTTTGAGTAGCGCCACGCTGGTGAATGAACTAATTGAGCAGCTGGAAAATAGCCCTCTACCACCACGGTTATTACATCTGATTATTCCGGCAGACGCGATTTTAGATCACGCAGAAAGCGTGCAAAAACTGCGGCTGGCGGGATGTCGGATCGTATTCAGTCAGGTGGGCCGCGATCTGCAAATCTTCAACTCGCTGAAAGCGAATATGGCAGATTACCTGCTACTTGATGGTGAGTTATGCGCCAACGTGCAGGGAAATTTGATGGATGAGATGCTGATTACGATCATTCAGGGGCACGCTCAGCGGCTCGGGATGAAGACCATCGCCGGGCCAGTAGTTTTACCCCTGGTGATGGATACGCTTTCTGGCATCGGCGTCGATCTGATTTATGGCGATGTGATTGCCGATGCCCAACCGCTGGATTTGCTGGTGAATAGCAGTTATTTCGCGATTAACTGAGGCGTGCTTCCCCATCGCCTGATGCGGCGTATCAGGCCTACAATTCGTCCGTTCCGTCTGGTTGCCAGCCTTCCGTATACCAGATATGCAACAGCGCATAAGAACGCCAGGGCTTCCAGCGTTCGGCATAACGGCGGATTTGTGCCGGTGTCATTCCCGGAAATCGCTGTTTAATCAGATAATCATCCGGCAGGAAAACATCTTTCGCCTGCCAGCCACGTAAGGCGAAATAATTCGCCGTCCAGCGCCCGATACCCGGAAAAGTTTGCAGCGTTTTCATCGCTTGCTCTACGTCGCCCGGAATTGTCATTGGTAAGGAGCCCTCCAGCGCCGCATTTGCCAGATTAATCAGCGCCTCTGCCCGTTTCAACGGCATACCTAACGCTTTTAATGCCTGCGGGTCGGCTGCTGCCAGCCGCTGAGGCGTGGGGAAGCAGACATAATCCGGAAAATCATCCAGCCGTTCGCCATAAAGCTGTGCCACTCTGGCGGTCAATTTTGCCGCCATCGCCACGCTCACCAGTTGGCCTAAAATCGCCCGCACGCCCTGCTCAAAAGCATCAACACAACCAGGTAAACGCAATCCGGGCCGCGCCGCGCCTAACTTGCCCAACGCACCGTTAACAATCTGCGGGTTACATTGCAGATCAAACAGGCGGCTCATTTTCGCCAGACACTCTGCGGCAACAGGTTCTAAACCTGCACTTAAATTTATGTGCAGAGTATGGCGGGCTATATCCGGAATAGCAGTCACCACGCCGCGATATTCGCCCACCGCCAGACTACGGGCATAATAATCGTCAGCGACCGTTTCCACACCGTTCACCGCACGGGCGGCGAGAAATCCCAACATCCACGACCAGTCATACGGCGGCTGCCAGTTCAGGGGATACATCGCATCTCCTTGTTAATCCGCTTTCAGCATAAACGTTATTC
>OBUT01000084.1_pt1 | contig 75300 bp, 88 predicted proteins | sample 1475941 | NCBI WGS metagenome assembly OBUT01 (sample SAMEA2579956, study PRJEB22360) | human gut metagenome | biome: human gut; feature: human-associated habitat; material: faeces | place: Denmark | collected 2008/2010
CCTTAACGTCCCCCGGACATCCTGGCCGCCATGACCGGCGGGCGTATGGCCGTTGACATCCGTACCGAGCGCGAGCAGAAGAGCACGAAAACGGTAGTCAACAGCCTGGAGGTCTGGATTAACACCATCACCGGCGGGAACCGGCCCTATCAGTCCCACAGCGGCGGCGAAAAGGTGAAGATAGCCCTGGCCGTCACCCTTGGCCTGGCCGACGTCAAGGCACGGAGGGCGGGCGTCCAGCTCGGTATGCTCTTCATTGATGAGCCGCCCTTCCTGGACGCGGACGGGACGGAGGCTTACGCGGACGCGCTGGTGAACATGGCGGCCAGAAACCCCAAGATGCGGATTTTGGCTATCTCCCATGACCCGACCATGAAAGCGCGGTTCAGTCAAAATATCATCGTGACCGGCGGCGAAGATGGTAGCTCTGTAACGATGGAGTGAAACCCATGAGGCCGGGCGGCCTCAAATCCACGGAAAGGAGGGGTCCGCCTGAGGTACATCATGGAGCACCGAGCTTTCGCCAACCGCATGAGGCGGACCCCTCTATCCATGGCCGCGCAGCTCCTATGGTACAAGCTGATGGATTTAGCCAATAGCCTGCGCTGGCCGGAGCACTTCTCCCTGGACAACGGAAGACTGTGCGCGATGATAAATACCACAGCAAAGCGAACCGCCATAGCTGCTCGGCAGGAACTCATTGATAACGGCTATCTGGACTTCACGCCAGGCATCAAGGGGCGGCCCAGCACCTACCATCTCCGCTCAGTGGAAGAGATGGAGGGCTGGCAGCCGCCCCCGGATGACCTGGAGGGAGACTTCCTGGCAGAGTTCAAAGAGGACCCGACAAGCTATTTCGGCTACACGGAGGCCCTGGGGGTGGAGCTTGCGGAGACCACCGCCCACCTGTGGGCAGAGTTCTTCCCAGGCAAGACCCCTGGGCCATACGATGAGAAGCGGACGTTCTTTCAGATCATGGTCCAGTCTCAGAATGAGGATGGAGAGTGGTCCATGTCATTCCCGGAGGAAAACAAGGAGCTGCTGGGCTACGCCTTTGAACAGGGCCGGAAGCGTGGGAAGCTCTTTTGGGGGTACATTGAGAGCGTCATGCGAAATCTTAGGGACTGTGGCATTAAAACCGTAGAGGAAGCCTACGAAAACGAAGAAAAATTCTATGAACGGAGAGGATGGAACAAGTGAAAGAACGGACGATGACCCTTGCTTGCGGTGCCCTGTGCGCCCTGGTGTTTGCGAGCGCCCTGTTTACGCCGGGGCAGGCCAGAGGCGCGGCCTTTGCTGAGCCTGCGGACGCGACGGAGCTTCCGGTCCTGATGGTGGACCCGACGCCTACCCTCACCGCATCGCCGGTCCCCACCGTCTCGCCCTATCCCGGTTGGACCGAGGAAGAGGTTGAGATGCTGGCCTGCGCGATCTACCAGGAGGCGGGCGGGGACGCCTGCTGCGACCTGTGCCGCCATCGTGTGGGCGATGTCATCCTGAACCGGATGGAGGATGACCGTTTCCCGGACACCGTGGAGGAAGTGCTCACGGCCTACCGGCAGTATGGGCGCTTTTACTGGACCGGCGTAGTGTGGCCGGACCGGGCCGTCAAGCCCGGAGAGGCCCACGCCGTTGCGCGGGCCTGGGAGACCGCACGGGACGTCCTGAGCGGTGAGCACTCGGACCTTTACGGGCAGGGGTACATCTACCAGGCCGAATTTGAACAGGGAGCCGACGTCATCTACTGCGAGGACTGCGGTATCTACTTTGGGAGGTAAGCCGAGGATGGAAAAAGATACGCCTGTATGCTCGGAGTGCCATTACATGGAACTGATGGGACGGGCAAAGCTCACGGCAAATAGCTGGCACAGAAAAGGCCCTCGGGGTGAATGTGTATGCAGACACCCGGACGCGCTGGAGACGTTCAAGAGGACGTGCCCGCGCAGTCCACGTATGCCGGGTTTTATCGCCTTTACTGCACCGGGAGAAAGTGCTCCGCAAATCAAGACATCTCCCCGGTGGTGTCCGAGGCGCATCCGCTAAGGAGGTGAGGCCCCGTGAGTAAGACAGCACCACGCCGATGTAAGCTCTTCAACTGTGACCGGCGGCACGGAAACATCTGCTGCGCCGATTGCGGCTACCGGGATAAGAATTGCAAGAACCCCTGCTTGAACCACCCGACCCGGTGCGGACAGGTCAAGCCACCACAGATAAACCACGGCCAGAAGCCGGGGAAATAAAAATCAGGAGGAATTTACCATGCAAGAGCAAAAGAGGACTTTCAAGTACGGAGACGTGTTCCACGTGGCCGGTCTGGACTGGATTGTGCTGCGGACCACTCCGGCGCCGATGCCGGGCTGCTCCGATCTCTACTTCTGCGAGGCCACCGAAGACGTCTTCCAGGCCCCCTTTGATGAGAATGACTGCAACGACTGGAACAAGGCGAGCCTGCGGAAGCGGCTCAACGGCGAGTTCCTGGATAACCTCATCGCTGAATGCCCCGGCCTGAAAGACGCCATTGTCCCCACCTACCGCGACCTGACCGCCGATGACGGCCTCCGGGACTACGGAAACTGTCTGGACAAGGTAACGATGCTCACCGCCGATGAGTACCGGCAGACCCGCGATCTGCACCCCGCGCCGGAGCATTGGCGCTGGCTCATCACGCCGGACGGGACCCCGAAGAGTTCCGGGACCTCTTTCGTGCGCTACGTGGACTCGGGCGGGAGCCTCAGCCACATCGGCGCGTACAGCGGCAACAGGGGTGTGCGCCCGGCTTTAACTCTGAAATCTGACATCTTGGCATCTATCCTTGACGCCGAGGACAAGAAGAGAGCGGCAGAAATCCGGCCCGCCGACGGTCCGCAGCCTGGAGTGGATGAGACCCCGGAGCAAGCGGAAATGGCCCTCTATGAGCAGGCCGTGGAGCAGTTTGGGGAGAGCGCTCAAATCCTCATGGCGGTGGAAGAGATGAGCGAGCTGCAAAAGGCCCTACTCAAGTATCTGCGCTTCAAGGACCATGAGCAGGGCGATGAGGCGGAAATCCTGGCGGCGATCTCCGAAGAGAGGGCTGATGTGGAAATCATGCTGAACCAGCTCCACGTCATCTTCGGTGACAACACCGACATGGAGATTGCCAAGCTGGAGCACCTTTGCGAGCTGCTGGGTGAATGACGATGCTGCTGTTTACGTGGACCCTCTTCATCCTGATTACATTCGCTGGCTTTTGCTACACCTTTGGGGGCAAGACCATGAATGACCGGAGCAACGGCGCAAAGGTTACATCTGCGGGCCTGCTGGCCCTGTCTATTCTAATCGCGTTTGGAGTGTAGCCTATGCACGATGAAGTGTTCACCATCCCGGCCCGCCGGTGCAAGCGGTGTGGAGGTCTGCTGACATCCTCCCAGGGCTTGCGGGATGGGTACGGTCCCTGCTGCCTGCGGAAGATAAAGCAGGAAGAGGCCGACCGGAAGATGATGGAGAACCAATGCAGCTTATTTGACATGGGGGCCACCGCCCCAAAGCGCGAGGGAGACTGACCTATGAATATTCACAAAACCGACATTGAGTGGTGCAGCCACACATGGAACCCCGTAACGGGGTGCAAGCACGGGTGCGAATACTGCTACGCCCGGCGCATGGTGTCCAGGTTTGGCCCGCACCCCTGCGAGCGGCCCGTCATTGAGCCGCTGGAGGTGCTGCCCAAGGGGACCGGGTGCTACTACGTGGAGCAGCCTACCAAGCTCTGCGACGAAAACGGGGAGCCTGTGCGCTCTACCCCGTACCCCAAGGGCTTTGCCCCCACCTATCACGCCTACACCATGGACTATCCTGAGAAGCGGAAGACACCTGCGCGGATTTTCGTCTCCAGCATGGGAGACCTGTTCGGGGAGTGGGTGCCGGACATCTGGATTGAGGATGTCTTCGCCGCCTGCAAGCGAGCGCCGCAGCATACTTACCTGTTCCTTACCAAGAACCCGCAGAGGTATCTTGACATGGGCCACGCCGGGAAGCTTCCTATGGAGCGGAACTTCTGGTACGGGACCACGATCACCAGCCCCGAAACGGAATACTTTGGAGCTTCCTGCGTCAACACGTTCTTGAGCATTGAGCCGCTGCTGGAGCCGTTCAGCGCGGATGACTGCGCCGGTTTCCGGCGGTTGGGCGAGCCTCTTTGGGTCATCATCGGAGCCATGACCGGGCCGGGAAGCAAGCGAAAGCAGCCGAAGCGGGAATGGGTAGAGGCCATCGCGGAAGTTGCTCAGTCTGCCGGGGTCCCCGTCTTTATGAAAAACAGTCTGAAAGAACTGTGGGGCGGCCCTCTCATTCAGGAGTACCCGGAGGGCATGGTACGGGTAGACGGAGAATAACTGGAGGGAGAACTATTGAAGAAGCGAAGCTGCCGGAGGACCGGCTTTGAACAGGAGCAGCACGACCGGGCAATCCGGGTGCGGAAGATGACCGACGCTCAGCTCTGTGCCTACCTGGATGAGCTGGAGGCCCACAATCAGCCTATCGTCATCTCGCAGGATGAGCTTGAGAAAGTCATCAACGGCTTTATTGACAGCCTGGCTACCAGGAGCGGCACCGGCCTGCGGGTCAGCGACGCCACCATCCGCAAAATCCGGGCCATGGCCGTTGAAAATGGCTACCTCCGGCCTACTGGCGGAGGCGAGGCATGAGCGAGCACCGAAAGAAAATCACCATCCGCGTATCGTCGCAGACAGCCTACCACCTGGAGGCCGAGGCCGAGCGCCTGGGCATATCCCCTGGGCGTGTGGTGGATGAGCTAATGAGGGCGGCCAAATCCTGTGGAGAAGTGTGTGGAATTTGTGGAAAACACCACAAAAAACAAGTAAATAAGCCTTAAAAGTTAGGAGAATAAACAATGAGCATCTACGGTGCGGCGCTGAGAGAGCTTGAGCAATACCGGAGGGATGAAGCGGCGGGCCTGCTGCTTCGTCTGCCGGTCCCCCTGGGGGCTACGGTATGGCGGGTACGGGACAACCCAGCCTGTCACCACGGGGTCCGGGAGGCCGAGAAATTCCTCTTTGGCCGAGTAGTCACCCCGCGCCGCATCGTGGAGCCTACCCCCTTTACCCTGGCTCTGCTGGACGCCTGGGGAAAGACAGTATTCTCCACCGAGGCTGAGGGGAGGACGATGTTAGAGCATGACACCAAGCGAGAGGGCGAAAGCAGCCCTTAGATACCAGAACCGGAAGAACCGCGCCCAGGGAGCCTTTTTTGAGCAGATGATAAACGGGGCCTGCGACTTCTACCGGAGCCGCCAGATCGCGGACATTGAGAAGACGCCGGAGCCGATGCAACCGACTAAGGACCTGGGCGGCGGGAAGTTCATCGCGCACTACACCAGCACGGCTCAGGCCGACTACAAGGGCTTTTTGTTCGGAGGCCGAGCGGTCAACTTCGAGGCCAAGTACACCGACGTTGAGAAGATGACCCAGGACCGTGTGACAGCGGACCAGACGGAGCGCCTGGAGCGGGCGCATCAATTCGGAGCCGTGGCCTTTGTCCTGTGTTCCTTTGGGTCCGTGGGATTTTACCGCGTCCCCTGGACAGTCTGGCGGGACATGAAAGGCCAGTTTGGGCATAAGTACATCACGCCCCAGGAGGCAGCGCCCTATGAGGTCCGCATCGGCGGCCCTGGTGTGCTGCTGTTCCTGGAGGGATTGGAGGACAGACCATGAGCAATTTCCAGAAAGACGTCCAGCTTCTTGCGGACCTCCAGGGCCTCATTGAGAAGCGGGAGAAGCAAGTCAACCCGCCGGAGGGCAGCACCGCCATCATGGGCGCGATCTCGCCGGTGCTGCGGGCCGCTATGCCGGCCGCACAGAAAGCGGCCCAGCGTGAGCTTGACATCCTGGTCCGAGTGAAAAACCGCCTGGGCGAGCTGATGGAGGGTCAGAGATGAGCGCCCGCCGGGAGAAGCGCCTCCGGGCGCTGGAACGCCGGGTGGAGGCGCTGGAGACCATCGCCGCTACTCCGGTGTTCATCCACGCCCAGGGAGACGGCAAGGAGGACTACGTTTTGGAAGCCGTGTGGAGCAAAGAGACAGCCGACACCTACCCCGACAAACGGCTGAGCCTGCTGGACCGGCTCAAGAATATTTTTACTGGAGGGCATGAAAAATGAAACAGTACATCGGGACCAAGATTATTGAGGCTGAGCCTGCCTACCGCTGCATGGACGGCCAGGGGCACATTACCATCACTGATGACCCGTCCGAGGCGTTCCCCAACTTCCCCAGCGTGGAGGACGGCTACCGCGTCCAGTATGCGGACGGGTATGTGAGCTGGTCCCCCAAGGACACGTTTGAGCGGGCCTATCTTCCCCTAGAGGTCAACACGGAGCTGCGAACTAGCAAGCCCAGCATCAGTCAGGAGATGGTGGATAACTTCATCCTGGAGACCTGGACGCAGACCGCTGGGGAGAAAACCACCATCGTCCGGGCCATGCTGCGGAATGGCTTTGAGCTGGTGGAGGCGTCTTCCTGCGTAAGCCCTGAAAACTACGATGAGAAGCTGGGCCGGGAAATCTGCATGAAGAAAATCAAGGACCGCGTTTGGATGCTCCTGGGCTTTCTGCTCCAGACAGCGGTTAATGGCGTCAAGTGAACCACGGAGGATGAGATATGGACAAGTATATTTCTGATCTGCTGGAGTTGATTAAGGCCCACCCGGAGCTACCTATCGTCCCGATGGTGGACAGTGAGATTGTATGCGATGATGGGTACGCTCGCTGGAAAGGAGCCTGGGGCGCGGCCAGCGTCACAAAATACCTGGTGTCGGAAGAGCACATCTTTTTCTTTGACGATGAAGATGTTGAGGCCGTCCTCATCGAAGTAAAGGGGTACGATGAATTTCTCTCCATGACGGATAAGGAGGCCCAGGAAGCCTACAACGCCCTCCCCTGGGTGGAGTGCATCGCCGTAGACATCAATCTGCCATGAGCTGCTATGGGTGCGCCTGCGATCACTGTCTCTACAATGCGGAGCTTGAGGCGTGGTACATGACGCCGGGTGAGGTCCAGAACGCCGAGGACATCTGCTTTTGCTGCGATGAGTGCAAGCACTACGACGGCGACTTCTCCAAGCGCAGCCAGTGGCGCCCGGACTGCCCAAGGCATAAGTTCCCGGAAAAGTACCTTGAGATGCAGAGGATAGTTGAGCAGCGGAGGGCGAGAGCCGCAGAGACGCGCCGGAGAAACTTTCAGATCATAAAGGGCGGGAAGCCCTGAGCAAATAAAAAAGCCGCCTCCCCCGGAGGGAAGACAGCCCGTGACAAAGCTATTTTACCACATGGGAGGCGACAAAATCAATGGGCAAATCACAGGAGAACATCAGGGACATCATCATGCAGGCCGTTGAAGCCGGACGCATCTCTGCCGAGCGCACCGCCAAAGATGCTTTCAAGGCTACTGAGCGCCGTCTCTACGGCCTGCCCACCCTGAAAATCAAGCTGGAGGATGACCTTGAGCGGCTGGAAGAGTTCAAGCTCTACGGGCCGCGAGAGCGGAGCAAAAGCATCACCCGGTTTATCAAGAACGGGAACCGGCTTTCCCCGGATGAGATATGGGAGGCCGTTCTCATGGACATGGAGGCCACCATCGCGGCGGACCGCTATGAGATTGAGACCCTGGAGCGGGCGCTCGCCACGGTCCGGGATGACCCCTATTACCGGGCGCTGTCCGGGAAGTACCTGGATGACGTGGATGACAGGGACATAGCTGAGGACCTGGAGTGCGATACCTCCACTGTCTGGCGGCATCGAAAGAGGCTTGTGCAGCGCGTCGCAGTCTGGCTATACGGCGCGGAAGCCTTGAGATAAGGGCTTGCAATTTTGCCGTGCAATTTTACAATTTGACGGTGCAATTTATCTGTGTTATACTCATCCACAATGAAAGAGTGTGGGTAGAGAAAACCGTCATAAACACTAAATTTCGGGCATCTTTTTTGTGAAAACCTGTGACAGAAGCCCTAAAATGTGGTATAATAACGGTAGGAAAAAGCAAAGGAGTAACTAACCTATGAAAAACATCTGCCTACTCGATCTAAACTACACCCTGGTAGGAAACCAGGCGGACACGCGAATGCTCCGGCCATTCTCCCGGCGCATGGAGGCCGAAGAGTACCGGGCCGATCTGATTGAGGCCATCCGGGATGACTATGTTATCATCGTGACGGCCAGACCGGACTACCAGATGAAGCAGACCATGGCGAACATCAAGCGGAAAACCGGCTGGCAGCCCCAGGAGTGGTACTTCAACGACATCAACGCGGAGCCTCCGGTCTTCAAGGAGAGCGCCCTCCGGCGCTTCATCCTGCCCCGGCACGGCGCACAGAATGGCCCGGAGGGGGCGCACTACTACGCGGTGGAGAGCAATCCGAAGACGCGGGCCATGTATGCGCGGTTCGGTATCGAGGCCGCCCCCTATGACCGCTTCATCAAATCGGCGGGCATGGTGAGGGTCCCGGCCTTCGACCAATGCAGCTTATTCGGATAACTGAATATCAGCCACCAGGCGGGACGCGAGAGCGCCCCGCTTTTTTATTGCCCAAATCTGAAAGGAGTGGAAGCGTGGAAACCAGAGTAATCAAGCTGGCCGACATCAAACCGGCCCCCTACAACCCCAGGGTGCAGCTCACACCCAAAGACCAGGAGTATAAAGCCCTGGACGCGAGCATTGAGGAAAACGGCCTGGTCCTCCCTCTCATCGTGAACATTCGGGACAACTGCCTGATTGGTGGACACCAGCGGCTTTCCGTCCTGCTGGCCGCCGGGGAGACGGAGACAAACGCCGTCGTGGTGGATATGCCGGAGGCCCAGGCCAAGGCGCTGTGCATCGCCCTGAACAAGCTGGACGGCGAATGGGACTACGGCCAACTGGCAGACATCATCCAGCAGCTCATTGACGATGGAGAGAACCTACTCGCCACCGGCTTTACCCAGGCAGACATTGACGATCTCCTGGGGGAAATCGGCGGCGAGCTGGGCGAGGATGAGGAACCGCCCTCCCTGGGCAAGAAAGAGGACACCGCCGACGGCATTAAGTGTATCGTGGGTGACTTCTCTTTCCGTCTGGAGGAAGCGGAGTTTGAGGACCTTATGGCAGACGTCCGGGAAAAGGTGGGCTTTACCCAGGAGCTTGTCTGCGCGGAGCTGAAAGGGAGGCTTTTCGATGAAGTATGAAACCAGACTGGAGATGCTGAAGCTCTCCGACATCGTGGCTGCCCCTTATAACCCCCGCGAGGATATTGAGCGCGGAAGCGATGAGTACAAGGCCCTACGCCGGAGCATTGAGCTTAACGGCATGGTGGAGCCGCCGGTCGTGAACCTCCACAATATGCGCTGCATTGGTGGTAACCAGCGCCTTGCGGTCCTGCGGGACCTGGGATGGAAAGAAGTGCTCTGCTCCGTCATCGACCAGCCGGACGAAAGCAAGGAGATGAAGCTCTGTCTTGCTCTGAACCGCATTGAGGGCCGCTGGGACACCGACCGCCTGGGCGATCTGCTGCGGGATGATGAGGTCCTGGAGTTCGAGACCGGCTTTGACCGCGATGAGGTCCTGGTCTACCGGCAGCTCGGCGGGGACGGCGAAGGTGAAGACGCTGACGATGACCCGGATTGGGACCAGGACGAAGACCCGGACGGCGGGGACACCGACGGCGAGGAAGAGGGCGAACCCGCCGGCGGCGACGATGAGCCTACTATGGGGACTACGGTTGTCCGAATTGGACACCTACACTTCAAGGTGGAGGTCCCGCGCTACAAGCTCCTGGTCGAAAGCATCCGGGACGCCGGTATCTTCGACCAGGGAGAAATCGCCCAGGAAATGAAACGGAGGTTGCTGCGCCATGATTAAACTTGTCCCTATCGACGCCGTGCAAGCGTCTGAATATAACCCCCGGCGCAACGACGAAAAGCGGCTGGCCCTCACGGAGCTGTCGCTCCGCAAGCTGGGCTTCCTGCTCCCGATCTACGCCGATGAGAGCGGCGAAATCCTGAGCGGGCACCAGCGGCATCTTGTGGCCTCCCGCATGGGCTTCCGGCAGATACCCGTGGAGTATGTGAGCGGGAAGACCCTGGGAGAGCGGCGGGCCGTGAACGTCCTGTTCAACCGGGCCACGAATGACCTCCAGAAGCAAGACACCTGCGCCATCATCCGACGCCGCCTCTATGAAATGGACATCGAGGCCATGACCGGGGAGCTGCCGGACATCGAGCCGGGGACCGAAGCGTCATTTCCCTGTGTCTACGCCCTGCGCCGGATGGACGTCGTGAAGCTGGCAAAACTCAATCACCGGAGCTTCGACACCCACATCAAGCAGCTTGCAAAATCCCTGGAGCGCCGCATCGGGAGCGCCATGCCGGTAGTCATTGGGGAGGCCGGGAACGTCATCAACGGGATAGGCCGCCTGCAAGTAGCAGCGGAGGCCGGAAGAAAGGTCATCGCCTGCGTCAAGGTGAGGCCGGAGCAAGAGGCGTTCGCGTCCTCCATGCTCAACCTGTTATCCATGGACTTTGACATGGAGAGCACCTACGCCGACGATCTGCGCTTCAATAGCTTCATGCGGGAGCGAAACACCAGGGAGACCGACGCCGAGGGCAACGCCGCCCTGGGGGACGGATTTTTCAAGGGAGTGTTCCCGAAGAATTGCGGGCGGGACTTCTGCAAGCTGGAAGGCACGGCTCTGGAGACCTGGCGCCGACACTACGGGTCCAGCGTGGTAGACTTTGGGGCCGGGAAGCTCAACAACACCCGGACGCTCCGCAAGGCCGGTATTCAGGTATCGGCCTTTGAGCCGTACTTCGTGACCGTGGGCGAGAAAATCCACAAAGAAAAGAGCCTGGAGATTGCCGCCCGTTTCCTGGATGAAGTGGAGGCCGGGACGCCGTATAGCAGCGTCTTTATCTCCAGCGTGTTCAACAGCGTCCCCTTTATGGCGGACCGGAAGCAGATCGCGGTCATTGCGGCGGCCCTATGCGCCCCGGACGGGATGGTAGTCTGCTGGTGCCAGAGCAATAAGGCCCCGCAGTTTGTGAACACGAAAAAGAAGTTCCTGGCCGCAGAAAAGGTGCTGACCTTTGACCTAGACTATGAACCTAACACCATCCTGGGGGACATCGGAGCACACCCCAAGGTCCAAAAGGGCCACACCGAGGAAGAGATGCGGGCAATCTTCGCCCCGTGCTTCCGTACCGTGAAGCGCCTGGAGATGATAACAAAATTCTGGTACATGGAGGCGGCAGACCCGATAGTGGACCCTGCGGCCCTGGCCGCTGCGCTGGACTTTGAATTTGAGCTTCCCTACCCGGACGGCTCACGCATGGGACTGTCTCAGCGAGCGCGGGAAGCGTTTGAGCACCGGCTCGGTATTCGCCTGCCCCCTCTGACGAAAGGAGAGGCAAAATGAGAGACAACGTACACCCTGGGGAGAAATGGGAGTTCAACGGAGAAGTGGCCGCCTGCTTCGCCAATATGCTTGAGCGCAGCATCCCGGACTACCGATCTATGCGGGCGCTTACCTACAAGCTGGGCGAGCGCTTCATCCAGCCGGAGACCCTGATTGTGGACGTGGGGTGCAGCACCGGCCTGGCCGTGGAGCCATTCGTGGTGAAGTACGGCCAGAGCAACAACTTTCTGCTGGTGGATAACGCGCCGGCCATGGTGGAAGCCTGCGAGAAGCGCTTCCAGGCGGACGTCAACGTCACGGTCCGGCAAGGGAATATTTGGGAGTATTTGCCATTTGAGCAAAAGAGTAGCCTGGTCCTCTCCGTCCTGTCCATGCAGTTCATGCCGACGTCTTACCGGCCCCGGATGCTCAAGCAGATTTACGACGGCCTGACCGACGGCGGGGCGCTCATCTTTGTAGAGAAAATCCTCAGCGAAAACATGGATGACCTGATGGTGGACCTCTACTACGAGATGAAGCGGGAGAACGGCTATACCGATGAGCAGATCATGTCCAAGCGGCGCAGCCTGGAAAACGTGCTGTCTCCGCTCAAGGCCGAGTGGAGCGTGGACATGATGCGGACCGCCGGTTTTCGGCAAGTCGATATGTTTTGGCGCTGCCTGAATTTCTGTGGCTGGATAGCCGTTAAGTGACGGCTACCGGCCCCGAAAGGAGGGTAGATCGGAATGCCGAAGCACAGAGACACCGAGCCGTGGGAGCGTCTGGAGGGCGAGGGTGTCAAAGCGTATGAGGCGTTTTCGGTCTACCTGGAGCTGGGGGAAGAGCGCAGCATCCGGGCGGTTGCTAAGCAGTTAAACAAAAGTACCACGCTCATAGGCCGATGGAGCCGCACCTATCAGTGGGTAGAGCGGACTGCCGCATACGACGTTGACGTCCAGAGGAAAGCCCATGCCCAGGCCGTCAAGAAGCGCCGGAAAATGGCTGACCGTCATATCAGCATCGCCCTGAAATTGCAGGAAAAGGCGTTGCAGGCCCTCAAGGACATGGACCCCAGCGAGATAGACCCGAAGAACCTTGTGGCGTTCATCCGGGAGGCTACCAAGCTGGAGCGTGAGAACCGCATGGAGCTGGAGGCCGACACCGCACCGGGCAAGGCGAATGAGCAGGCCGACAGCAGCCTTGCCGCCGTCATCTCTGAGGCGTGGGAACGGAGGAAGCAGCAGAATGAACCTGACAAGTGACGCCATCCTCTACTACGCCGACAATCCGGTGGACTTCGTGGAGGACATTATACGGGCCAAGCCGGACAGCAATCAAAAGGCTATCCTGAACAGTGTAGCGCAGTACCCCATGACTTCTGTTCGCTCCGGCCATGGCATCGGCAAGAGCGCGGTGGAGAGCTGGCTTGCCATCTGGTTTCTGACTACCAGGCCATTCCCGAAGATACCCTGCACCGCCCCTACCCAGCACCAGCTATGGGACATCCTGTGGGCCGAGATTGCGAAATGGCTCCGCAGTAACCCAGCCCTGTCTCAAGAGCTGATATGGACCAAGGAAAAGGTCTACATGAGAGGCCACCCGGAAGAGTGGTTCGCGGTAGGCCGGACGGCCAGTAAGCCCGACGCCCTCCAGGGCTTTCACGCCGAGCACGTGCTTTACATCATCGACGAAGCCTCCGGTGTCCGAGATGAGATATTTGAGCCGGTCCTCGGCGCACTATCTACGGAGGGCGCAAAGCTGGTAATGTGTGGGAACCCCACGAAGATTACCGGCTTTTTCTATGACAGCCACCACAAATCCCGCGAGCTTTACAACGCCATGCATATTGACGGGCGGGACAGCAGCCGCGTAGATCAGCAGTTCATCGACACCATCATTGATATGTTTGGTGAGGACAGCGACGTCTTTCGCGTCCGTGTGGCTGGGGAGTTCCCCAAGGCCCTGCCTGACAGCTTCATCCCTATGGAGTGGGCAGAGCGGGCGAGCGAGGCCGAGGCCCCGGAGATTGACCGGGCGGCCCGCGTTGACATCGGGATTGACGTCGCCCGCTACGGCGATGACAGCAGCGTCCTATCCCCCGTCCTGGACAAGAAGCTCCAGGAAAAGCCGGAGATATACCACCACAACGACACCATGGAGCTGAGCGGCAAGGCCGTCCAGCTCATCAAGCGCTATGCCCTGGAGCAGCCCTGGGCAGAGATACACGTCAAAATCGACTGTGACGGCCTGGGCGTCGGCGTCTTTGACCGCCTCATGGAGCTGCGGGAACAGATCGTGGAGGAAATTCAGGCCCAGCGAGACCGCTGGTATTCCGACGATGAGGACGCCCCGCCCCCGTTCTCCCTGGACATCGTGGAGTGTCACTTTGGCGGCGAGGGAGGTACCATCAGCGACGATGACCCCATCGACTACCAGAACAGCACCGGCCTTATGTGGGGGGCCGTCCGGGAGGCCCTTCGGACACAGAGCATCAAGCTATACCCGGATGACAAGCAGATAAGCCAACTTTCCAACCGAAAGTACGTGGTGAACAGCGCGGGCAAGATTGAGCTGGAGAAGAAAGAGGCCATGAAAAAGCGCGGCCTGTCCTCCCCGGATATGGGAGACGCGCTGGCCCTGGCCCTGCATGACCCGCTGGTAAGCGACTGGAGCATTGACTAAGGAGGACACCATGAAAGCGAAATGCAGTTACCTTGTATCGGCTGACGGCTGGCCGATGAAGTATATCCGGGCAAACACGGCGGCAGAGGCCCGGCGCCGCTGGCAGAAGATGACCGGCGGCCCCAAAAACCCCGCTGTCTCCCAGGTGCTCGGTAAAAAGCCGAAGCGCGAGGGGGGCGAATAACCGTGCCATTCTGGAACCGATTTAGAGGGGGCGGTGCGGGGAGAGCAAGCCAGACCTACCGGGGCGATAGCGTCATGCTGCCCAGGTGGACCAACCCGCCAGAGCGCAACACTCAGGAGTGGATAGATGCGTTTCGGACCAATCCCCGCCTGTCCGTCGTGGAGCGCATCGCCTCCGATCTGTCTTTTGCAGAGGGCAAGCTCTACCGGGTAGATGAGAACGGCGACGAACAGGAGCTTACTCATCACCCGTTCCTGGACTTTTGGGCGAACCCGAACCCGCTGCATGAGATGAGCAACGCGGCCCTGTGGCGGCTCCTGGAGATTTACCTCAAGCTCAAGGGCGAGGGGTACTTCATCATGGAGAAATCGCCCCTGGGCGTCCCTGTGGAGCTGTGGCCGGTCCCCGTCCATTGGGTGCAGATGACCCCGTACCTGGACCACCCGTACTACACCGTCCGGCTCACCAACGGTCTGCTGATGAATGTGTCCGTAGATGATATGTTCGTGATGAAAGACCTGAACCCGATAGACCCATTCAAGCGCGGCCTCGGGCAGTCTGAGGCCCTGGCAGATGAGATTGAGACCGACGAATACGCGGCCAAGTTCCAAAAGCGCTTTTTCTTCAACGACGCTACGCCGAACCTCATCATCGGTATGCCCAAGTCCACCCCGGAGCAGCGACAGCGCTTCCGGTCTGAATGGCTTGAGCGCTTCCGGGGAGTGTTCCAGAGCCACGGCGTCGCTACTGTCAACGGCGAGGTCACGGTAAACAAGGTCGGAGACAGCATGAAAGACATGGACATGGTGAACGGGCGTACATTCCTGCGGAATGCCGTCCTTGAGCACTTCGGCGTCCCCCGTGAGATTATGGGTATCACGGAGAGCAGCAACCGGGCCACGTCGGAGGCGGCTCAGTTCATCTATGCCCAAAACGTCCTCATGCCCAACCTACGCCGCCGGGAAGAGGCCATCAACAACCAGATCATCCCGTATTTCGGAAACGACCTGGTGTGGCGCTTCGATGACATCATTCCCCGGAACCAGGAGTTTGACAAGGCCCTGGGCATAGACGGCTGGAATGCTGGCCTACTCACCAAGGATGAGGCCCGCGAGAAGCTGGGTATGCCTCCGGCCCTGGTGGGCGGCGATGTCTACAAGACGCAGTTCTCCGACGTCTACATCCGGGAAGACGATGACCCTGTGGCGATCTCCACGGCGGCGGCCAACCTCCAGTATGCAGAGAGCGCACCACCGCTTGAGACGGGCGGAGAGCAGGACATTGAGATAACGGATAACGGAATACCCCTAGACGCCGAAAACGGCTCAGAGGGGACGGGAGACGGCGCGGAGGGCATAGAAATCGTGTCCTCTAAGGGTACGTCCCCGGAAGAGCGTAAAAACCTCCAGGTGCAGGCCGCACAACGCGCCCTGCTGCAAGCTGAGAGGGAGCAAACCCAGCGTTTTGAGATTGCCACCCTCAAATATCTGCGGGAGCAGGGCCGCCGGGTGAGTGACGCCATGGGCGGTACCACCAAGGATGAGCGGAGCGTTTGGGACATTCTCATGGGGGCCATCCCCGGCTATGACCCGAACAGCGAGGACGCGGCGGAGCAGAGCGCGGCGGCGTGGTCCTCTTTGAGCGAGGCAGACCGCACCCGCCTTGTGAGCGCCTTTACCCTGGGCCTCATCGACTGGCCCCAGGAGGAAACGGCCCTGCTGAATATCTTTGAGCCGCTGTGGAAAGAGAGCTACGACAAGGGCGCTGGGGTGTCTGCCAAGCTCTACAACCTCCAGGCGGTCCAGAGGCCAGAGCTTATCAGCACGGCGAAGCTGCGGGGCGGCGTCCGGGTCAAAGGCATCACGGAGACCACCCAGCAGTCCATCGCCCGTATCGTCTCCGCTGGACTGGAGCACGGAGACAGCCGGGCCACCATCGCCAAGCAGATTGAACAGGAGATGCAGACCACGGCATCCAGGGCGCGGACCATCGCCACCCAGGAGTGCAATACCTCGCTCCTGACCGGCCACTACGACATGATGCGAAAGGCCGGGGCCGCCTGGAAGACCTGGCACGTTGCCAACATGAGCGCCGCCAGACCATCCCACAAGCGCCTGAACGGTGAGCGGGTCCCTATCGACGCCAAATTCTCAAACGGCCTAATGCGGCCCTGTGACCCGGATTGTACGGACCCCGCTGAGGTCGTGAACTGTCACTGTTTCCTGACATTCGACAAATAAGGAGGACGCCTGATGGAATTTACCGAGATGCAGGCTCAGGAGGCCGCCCGATCTGCGGGTATCGACCTGGAGAAAGAGCGGTTCGACCTGAAAGCCCTGACAGCCGGGATGAATGCGGAGCTTGAGCACGGCACCGCAAGCCCGGACACGAATATTACCAACGATGACCCCGTTATGACGGCGAAGCTCGCAGCGGCACATCTGCGGGTCTCGCCGTTTTACTATGCCTCCGGGCGGGGCCTGAAAGCGTGGGAGGCTTCGCTCCGTAGAGGGGTGAAAGTGAAAAGCTCCAAGACGGAGCACAAAACGCTGTCTTTCCGTACCGAAGAGTACGACGAAGAGAGCGGCATCTTTAGTGGCTACGCTGCGGTTTATGGCAACATCGACAGCGGCGGGGACATAATTGAGCCTGGTGCCTTCACGAAGACAATCGCCGAAGGCTGGGAGAGGGTGAAGATACTCGCCCTGCACAACGACTGCTGGCTCCCCATTGGCAGACCTTTGGAGCTGAGGGAAGACAGCAACGGCCTTTTCATTAAGGCCAAAATCAGCGACACTTCGATGGGACGCGACATCAAAGTGCTGCTGAAAGATGGAGTTCTCACTGAGCTGTCCATCGGATATGACCCCATCGTCTTTGACTACGACGAAAACGGCATCCGGCATCTGCGGGAAGTCAAGCTGTGGGAGGTCTCCGTCGTTACCTGGGCCATGAACCCGGAGGCGACGATCACCGACTACAAGCAGGCCACCGACGCCGCCGGTTTCCTGGACGCCTTTTTGGAGGCGGCCACCGCCGAAGTCAAGGCCGGTCGGAAAATCAGCGGGACCCGGCTAAAGGCCCTCAAGGACGCGAGCGCGTCCATGAAAGCCGCTACCAAGGTCCTTGATGGCATTATCCGAGAGGCAAGCGACACCGAGAAGTCCGTCTCCCATACCGCCAACACCAGAGCCGCGAAGTCCGCGCCGACTACCGGCATCACCTATGAAATTCTGCTATAAGGAGGAAATTACAAATGGCTATTCCCAAGAAAGGAACCGCACCCGCTGGCCGCAAGTCTATGAAGATGGAGGCCGATGAGCTGACCGAGAAAATCAAGGCTTGCGTCAAGGAGGCCCTGGATGAGCAGGCCGAGGCCAAGGCCGAGGGCGAAGAGGGAACCGAGGACGCTGTTGCCGAGGTTGCCCCCGCTGACATCTCCGGTCTGATTGAGGACGCTATGGCCGTTGTCGCTGAGAAGCGCAAGAGCCGCAAGGAGGCCGGCGAAGAGCTGGGCGACGTCACCGCCGAGGAAGTCATGGAGGCCGTCGGTGAGATTATCGACGCCACCGAGGGCGAGGCCAAGGAGGATGACGGCGTTGAGGAAGAGGTCAAGGAGGATGAGGAAGTGACTGATGAGGCCAAGGGGCGCAAGGCCGCCACCCGCAAGCACCAGACCAAAAGCGCCCGCAAGAGCGCGGCCTCCCCCGTCCAGCGGAAGTACAGCTCCATCTACATGAGCCGTACCACCCCCACCAGCACCGCCAAGAAGTCTATCCCGCCCGCCGTGCAGCTCGCCCGCGCTATCAAGTGCCTGGACGTGTTCGGCAAGCATGACCCCGACGCCGCCTCTTTCTACGCGCAGCGGAAGTATGACGATGCGGACATGGCCCGCGAGTTCAAGGCCCTGTCTGCCACCAACCCCGCTGCTGGCGGCTACCTCATCCCTGAAATCTACCTGGACCAGATCATTGAGCTGCTGTACTCCAAGACCGTCATCTTTGAGCTGGGCGCCCAGAAAGTCCCCATGGCCAACGGCAACCTGAACATCCCCAAGATGACCGGCGGTGCCCGTGCTACCTGGGGTGGTGAGGCTCGCAAGATTGCGAAGACCCAGCCCACCTACGGCAACATCCGTCTGTCCGCGAAGCGCCTGGAGGCCATCGTGCCTCAGACCCGCGAGCTGCTGATGAGCACCAACTACTCTGCCGATCAGCTCTTCGCCAACGACCTGACCCGGCGCATGGAGCTGGGCCTTGACTTCGGCGCTATGTTCGGAAAGGGCGGCGAGTTCCAGCCCCTCGGCGTGTTCACCGACAAGGAGGTTGAGCACGTGGACGCCAAGACCCTGAGCAACGATGACCTGGCCGACAGCAACGGCAAGATTACTGCCGACTTCCCTGTGTTCGTCCGCTCTAAGGTCCTGGCAAAGAACGTGGACGACAACAAGCTCGGCTGGGCGTTCAACTCCGTCCTGGAGGGCTACCTGATGAACCTCAAGACCACCACCGGCGCGTACATCTACCGCGATGAGATGAACACCGGCAAGCTGCTGGGGTTCCCCTATCGCGTGTCCAACCAGATCACCACCGACACCAGCGGCCTCACTGAGCTGGCCTTTGGCAACTGGGCGGACCTCCTGGTGGGCGAGCAGATGGGCCTTGAGACCTACACCACCCTGGACGGCTCCTGGGTCGATGAAGAGGGCAACCAGCACAACGCCTTTGAAGAGAACCTGGCCGCCACCCGCGCCCTCATGTACGTGGACATCGCTGCCCGTCACAAGGAGAGCTTCCTGCACGTCAAGAACATCAAGGCGTTTTAATCGGAGGCCGGGGCATACCGCCCCGGCCCTATAATTTCAACAAGGAGGAATTTCAGCTATGAAACGCGCACTTATTCAGAGCGTCAAAGTGACCCCGTACACCAGCGAGGACGCCATCAACCGTGAGGGCTTCCTCTCCGGCATCCTGGCCGTCAAGGTCGGCTCCCCCTCCGGCTCCCCTACGGGTATGGCCGTGAAGCTGACCATCACCGAGAGCGACCAGAGCGGCACCGGCTATGCGCCCGTCAAGGATAAGCTGGTCTGTGTGGGCAACGCGCCCCTGGACGATGCGGGGGCGATCTCCGTCACCACCGACGCCGCAGGCGGCGAGCTGGTAAACTTCGACCTGGACCTGGTGGGTCTCAAGCAGTACGTCAAGGTCAAGGTGGAGATTACCTGCTCCGGCGGCACCAGCCCGGAGTGTGAGGCTACTGCTGCCCTGGCCCTGGGTGACGCTTCCGAGGTCCCCGTCTAATTTGGCCCTGAGAGGCCCTACAAGGAGGTTTTCACTATGGCAAGACACTATCCCCCCGAGACCGTGAAACCCGCCGAGAACAAGCGGGAAGCAGGCCCCAAGGAGAAAAAAGCGACCGCTCCCAAGAACGACGGCAAAAAGGAGGACGCGGGCGAGTAGCCCGCGCCTCCCCCCTGAGAATGGAGGCGACACCGTGGCAAATGAACCGACTGTAAAACTGGCCGCAAACGCCATGACTACTCTTGAGGACACGATGGAGCGCCTGGGCATCCCACCGGAGGCGGCGGACACCGCCGTAAAGAACAACATCATCCGGCTTATCAATTCGGCGTCTGCCTGGATTGAGACCATCACCGGGCGGAAGTTCGGCAAGGCCACCTACACCCACAGGTACGTTGCCCCCGGCACTCAGGAACTTGTGCTCACTCAGTACCCCATACGGGCGGTTGAGTACGTCCGGGACACCGAGCACGGCGTGAGCATAGACCCCAGCAGCTACGACTTTACCATGACCGGAGACGTGGGCGTACTGTACCGCGATGAGGGATGGGTATTCCGTGGCTACATCGGCGGCCTTGCAAACGACTACACGGCCCCCAGGCGCTACCTGGAAGTGAAGTTCACCGCCGGGTATGTGCTGCCCAAGGACGCGACCGAGGATGAGCCGTCCGATCTGCCGGAGGACATCGTGGCGATTGTGTGGGGCATCGCGGAACAGGAGTTCTCCATCCTGCGGAACGGCGCTCAGGGCCTTGCGGCTTTCTCCATCTCCGACGTGTCGTGGACCTTTGACAAGGAACCCCGCGCCTCCTGGATGGAGACCCTGGCCCACTACATGAGGTGGTGAGCCTATGCAAGTCCGTGACAATGTACTGCCGCATCTGCGGCGGGTCAAGGCCGAGCTGGAGAAGCTGAACGGCACCCGGATAAAAATAGGCATCCAGGGCAACGCCGACAGCGAGCTTCTGATGATTGCCCGTGTCCATGAGTACGGGGCCACCATCACGCCCAAGGCCACCCGGAACCTCTGCATACCTATCCACAAGGACAGCTACGACAAAAGCCCCAGGGACTTCCAGGACCTCTTCTTTATCCGGTCCAGGGACGGCTACCTGTTCGGCGTCGTAGCCAAAAAGGGACGGAGGGATAAGGATAATCCGAATAACCTCAAGTTCCTGTTCCTGCTGCTGCCCTCCGTCACCATACCGGAGCGCAGCTTCATCCGAGCGGGCTTCGACCACAACAAGAACAAGCTGGCCGAAATCGTCCAGAATGAGGTTGCCCGCATCTGGCAAGGTCAGCAGACGGCGGACGGGGCCATATCGTGGATAGGCGGGCAGGCCGTGGGCCTTATCCAGCAGTTTATGAGCGACGCGAGCAACTTTGAGCCGAAAGGAAAAATCCAGAGGGAGCGCTATCCGTCCTATGCGGACAGCCCTCTCATGGTGACCGGACGGCTCCGAAATTCGATCACGTGGGAGGTTGAGGAATAATGGGCGTCCCGTTCAAAATGGCGCAGCCCATGATACCGGGCGGCCTGCTGCATACCATGTACGAGGTCCAGGCGGGAGGCCACTACGACCAGGACAAGGGCGGCCAGTGGGTAGCCGGTGAGCCTGTGCGCGTCCCCTTTGAGGGCGCGGTCCTCCCTGTGAGCGACAAGGACCTACGGCGTGAAATCACCGGCACCGTGTCCGATCTGAGCGAGAAAATCTATACCAACGGCCATGCGCTCCAGGTGGGAGCACAGGTCTATGACCCTGACAGCGGAAACACCTACACCGTGACCCAGGAGCTGGGCCACAACAGCATCCACCCGATGAAGCGGTATCTGGTAGAGGCCAGAACCGGCGCGGCGCCGAAAGGGGGCGGTGGGGCGTGAGTTTCGTCACGAAGCGGAATGCCCTCATATCCGCGCTTCATAAGGCCGTGGGCGTCCCGGTCCTGCTGGCCTCCCAGGTCCAGCCGGAGGCAGAACCCCCGTTCATCGTCTACTCAGTGACCGCAGACTACATCCCGGACGGCGGCCTGGGCAACTACTCGCTGGGTGAGGGTGCGACGCAAGACGATCTGGTGGAGGTCCGGGAAGAGCAGCCCACCGCCACCCTGTCATTTACTGCTTGCAGCGTGAACCGCTGCTACGACGATAAAGGCTCCCAGGTGCAAGTCCTGGGTGCAGATGAGGCCCTGGAGCTGGCAACGCTGGCCCAGGGCTTTTTCCTGCATACCGGGAGAGACGCCATAGCGGGGGCCGGTTTCGTCGTTGTTGATGTCACCAACGCCACCAGCCGGGACGCCCTGGAGCTTGACGAAATGGGCCGCCGGTTCGGTTTCGATGTCCGGCTCCGGTACACCCGGACCGACGCGGCGGCCATCAGCAAACTTGAGAAACCCACAATCAAAGGAAACGTAAAGGAGTGATTTTAATGCCGAAAGACGTTGTTGTGGTCGTGAATATCGACGCCAAGCCCAGCGGAACGGAGAACCTGGACATTCTGCTGCTGTCCACCGAGGGCGCTAAGGACGTGGCCGTCTACCGCGATCTGGACGTCATCAAGGAGGCGTTCACCGGGAAAAAGGTCGCTGCTATGGCCGAAGCCCTGTTTGAGCAGGGCAAGACCACCCTTGCGGAGACCCTTATCCGCAAAGTGAAAATCGCCGGTATCGCTGCCCCCTCCGGGAGCGGTGAGACCGAAAAGGCATCTGCTCTGGTGCAGGCCGTGGAGACCCTGCGGGAGACCGATGATGATTGGTATATCCTGCTGACCGACCAGGACGGCGATGAGGCCGTGAAAGCCCTCTGCGCCTGGGCCGAGGCTACCGAGCCTACCGAAGCGGAGCTGGGCGCGGGCGAGGAAGACCACCGCAAGCTCTACTTTGGGCGCACTCAGAACAAGAGCCTTGCCGTCACCAACCGCCGGTCCATCGTCATCTACGGGGACCAGGATGAGGAATACCCCGACGCCGCCTATGTGGGCAACGTGGGTCCGTTCTATCCTGAGAGCGTAACGTGGAAGTTCAAGCGGCCCCAGGGCCTCACCGTCCCGGACCTCACCAACGCCGAGCGCGACGCTCTGGAAGAGGCCAACGTGAACTTCCTGACCGTCGAGTACAAGCGGGAGTATGTGAAGAACGGCGTGTGCGCCGACGGCGAATTTATCGACGTCCAGATGGGCGCTGACTACATCGCCAAGAACATGAGGGAAAACCTCTACGACATCTTCCTGGAGAACCCCACCATTGGCTACACCGACGCGGGCTTTGCCCTGGTCGCTGCCGGTGTGTTCTCCGCCCTGAACCGCGCTACCGACCTGGGCATTATCGCCCTGGACCCGGAGAGCGAGCAGGGCGTCTTTACCGTCGTAGTCCCCAAGCGGTCCCAGGCCACCGACGAAGAGGCCCGCGCCCGGCAAATGCCGGACATCACCTGGGAGGCGCAGCTTGAGGGCGCGGTCCACACCGTCAAAGTCAAGGGCGTACTGCGGGCCACCCTGAGCGCGTGAGAAAGGAGCGTAATTCATCATGGCTAAAGGCATCGAAGTTGCGAGCTATGACCCTAAAAAGGTCAACGTCATTGTCGGGGGCCGCACCATCACCGGCTTTGCTGCTGATGGTGTCGTGTCCGTCACCAAGAACGAGGACAGCATCACCCCCGCCGTAGGCGCAAAGGGCGACGTGACCTACTCCGAGAACGCCAACGAGAGCGGTACCATCGCTATTACCCTCATGTCCACGTCTTCCAGCCTGTCCTATCTTCGGGAGCTGGAGGCGAAGCGTCGGGCCGTCAACGTGACGATCTCCGACGTGAACGACGCGGACGCGTTCACCCTCAGCGCGGACAACTGCCGGGTAATGAAAATGCCCGACCTCACCCGCAATAAGGAGCAGAGCACGATCACCGTCAACATCTATGCGCCGTCGGTAGTCCCCCGCTAAGGGGGGGCTACCCATGAAAGGCTATCCCAACTGGCCGAACAAACCAAAATCACTATCTGAAAGGGGCTACCGAAAATTTATGGCTAAGCAGAAGAAAGTCACCGTCAACGGCGAGGAATACACCCTCCAGTCCGTCTCTCCCACCTGGTACTTCGGCGTCAATGACGATTGCGGCATGACCGGCGGCGGACGCCGGGACACCACCAAGTACATTGACACCATGCTCAAGAACGTGGTCATTTCTCCCGCCGAGGTCAAGGCCGACGGCATCAGCTACTTCGATGAAAAGGATGACATCAAGACCCCGGAGAAGCTGATTAAGGCCATCGAAACCTTTCTGCGAGAGTGAGCTTAACGTAGACCGCGCAATCAGAAAGGCCAAGCGAAACCGGAATATGTGGGTCCTCATCTTCACCGGCGGCGGCCTGTGCTATGCCGACTTCAAGGGCATGGACCTGGCTGAGTACCAGGAGGCGGTGCAGGCCCGCATACTCTACAACGAAGACTGGAGCAAGCAGCGGGGCGAGTGACCCCGCTGCTTTACTTTTTGCAGAAAGGGGGTGGAGCCAATGGCAGACAACCGGGAGCTTACCTTTGGCATGGACTTTGGCCTGGATGACGCGATAAACCGCCTGGGCGAGACGATAGACCGCCTGGAGCAGATCGTGGACCGCGCCCAGGACGTTGAGGACGCCGCTCAGGATATGGGCGCTCGCGTCCGCGCCGGTACTGACGCGATCAGAGACGGAGCCAGAGATGCAGGCGACGCCCTGGATGACCTGGAGGATGACGCCGACGATGTAGGCACCAGCTTCCGGGATATTGGCAGAGAGGCGGACAGCTTCGGTGCTGCCGTAGGAAAATCTATGGGCGCTGCGGCCAAAGAGACCAATAGCGTTTCCAAGACCATCAAGGCCGGATTTGACGGGGCCATAGGCTACTCCCAAAAGAAGTTTTCCGACTTCACCGGCAAGGTGAAGACCGGAGTAAAGGGCATCGGGACCGCGTTCACGCACCCGATAAACACCATCCGGGGGAAGTTCTTGAGCGCGGTGGAGGCCGCTGCCGACAGGATTAACAATGTGGGCGATGAGGCCGACGATGCGCGAAAAGACCTGGACGATATGGGGGATGAGGGCGACAAGGCCGGAGGCGAAATCAAAGAGGCCATCAAGGGCGCCCTCGCCGCCTTTATCGGCTTTGAGGCAATCCAGGCCGGTATTGATATGCTCAAGGAGCTGGGCGCGGCGGCCATCGAAGCAGCCGGGTCCGCTGAGAATGTGGGCCGGAAGTTTGAGGCCAACTTCTCAGGCACCGACGCCGGGGAGTGGGCAGAGAACTACGCCGACGCCATCCACCGGAGCAGCGATGAGGTCAAGTCTTTCATGGTGTCCAATAAGGCCCTATACGGGGAAATGGGCATCACCGGGGACGCGGCCGCAGAGCTGTCCAAGGCCACCACGTCCCTTGCCTATGACTTCGGCAACGCCTTTGCCATGGATGACACCGAGGCCCTGGGCGTGGTCCAGGACTACATCAGCGGGAACAATGCGGCACTCGAAGAGTACGGCATCCACATTGATGAAGTGGCCCTGAAAAATACCGCGCTCTCAATGGGCCTGGGAGACCAGATAGACGAAATGGACGATGCTACTCTGGCCCAGGTCCGCATGAATGCCCTGCTGGGGCAGACCGAGAAAATCCAGCAATCGGCGGCCAACAGCACCGGCGGCCTGGTGAACAGCACCAAAGACCTCAAGGGCATCTGGAGCGAGTTCATGGCCGACGCTGGCAGCCGGTTTACGCCGGTCATCGAAAGCCTGTTCAGCACCATCCTGGATAGCTGGCCGGTCATCGAGCCGATGCTCATGCAGTTTGTGGATATGCTGAGCAACGGGCTTGCCCAGGCCATGCCGGTTATCACGGAGCTGGGCATGACCCTGTTGCCTATCCTGACCGACGTTCTGGGGTCTGTATTCGAGGCCGGATTACCACTCTTGCAGGTATTCGGAGACCTGGCTCAGACCATCTTGCCGCCTGTGGCGGACATCATAGGCATGATAGCCGAGACCGTCATGCCGCCCCTGGTGGACATCCTGAACACCCTAAATACCTCCATCATTCAGCCCCTTGTGCCGGTCATTCAAAAGCTGGCCGAGGCGCTGCTACCGCCCATCGCGCAACTGCTGGGCCTGATCTCCCCCATCCTGGAGGCCGTAAGCCCTGTGCTTGAGGTCATCGGAGATGTCCTGGGCGTCATCGCTGAGGTCCTGGGCAAAGTGGTAGGCTGGCTGGCCGACGGCGTGGGCAAGGTCGTAGGCTTCTTCTCTAACCTGTTCGGCGGAGCCAAGGACAGCGAAGAGGCGGTAAACGACCTGAGCGGGTCCATCAATGGCCTTGATGACGCCGCGAGCAAGGAGACTTCCCTTGTGGTCGATACGTCGCAGTACAAGGAGGAAGTCACCGGAGCAGCGGAGACCACCACCGAGGCCGTCACCGAAAGCTCCAACCAGGCCGCCGAGATAACCGACGTAAATTTCATGGCTATGGGCGCGTCCGCTACGGCGGCCTATGGGACCATGCAGACCGACGCGGAGACGGCCTGGAGCGCCATGCAGACCGCAGCCACCACAGGCACGGACGCCATCGTCGCACAGTTTTCCCGTATCACGGCGGCGGCCCGTGAAGCGAGCAACGCCTCCAATGTCCAGATAGGAGCGAGCATCCCGCACAACGCCGGAGGCACGGATAACTTTGAGGGCGGTCCCACGTGGATGAACGAAGAGGGCGGCGAGCTTGCCATCCTCCCCGGCGGCTCTGCCATCATTCCGGCGGACCAGACTGACCGCCTGATGAAATCCTACACCAACAACACGACCAACAACCGAAGCAGCCGGAGCGTCAGCTTTGCCCCCAGCGTCCAAATCACGATTGCGGGTAATGCCGACAGCTCCACCGTTGCCAACCTGAAAGAGCAGCTTCGCGCCCTGTTCGATGAGCTTTACCAAGAGGCCCAGGCCCAGGACTACACGGACCGCGCTATGCAGGCTGGCTTTGCATAAGGGGGTGCTACTATCTACACACTTGAGGGAAGAAAATGCGGAGTGGTCCGCTTCGAGCCTCTGACTACCGGCGTAGTGACCTCCGAGAGCGTGAGCCGGAGCAGCACGATCACCGATAACCCGGTTGAGGGCGGCTCCAATATCCAAGACCATGTTTTTACTCAGCCGTTGAGCTTCCAGATCAGCGGGACGGCCATCAATGGCGCGGACACCATCGCCGCCCTGCAAAAGATGTGGAAGAGCGGCGACATCATCACCTACACCGGGAGGAACCGCATCAGCAACCTTGTCATCCAGCAGCTCCAGAGCACCCACGACGCCAAGAACCGTGGGGGCTTCACGTTCACGGCCACCCTAAAGCAAGTCACCCTGGGCAGCTCCGTGGACAGTGGAACGGCCTCTACTATGGCCGGTATGGACGCTGCGGCCTCCGCGTCACAGCCCAAGGCAACCACCAAGGCGGCGCAGAAGTCTTCCTCCCAAACCTCCAGCACTAAGGCGGACGGCCTGAAAACCACCGTCTCCACCACGATTTCATCCAGCGCCTATATGTCCTATGTAAACAGCTTCAACAGCAAGCCGAAGAGTAGCGCGGGGCCAACGTCCCGCGCTACTCCCAGCAACACCGGGAGGAGGTAACGGACCATGCAGCTTATTGACCTTGGGCAAGAGGTTGAGTATATCGACATCGACGTGAGCAAGGTCCCCTACACCTTTTCCGTGAAACTCAGCGACAAGACCTATTCCTTTACCATCCGGTACAACGACACCGGCGGTTTCTTTACCCTGGACCTGTCTGTGACGGCCACCGGCGAAGTGCTTGCCTACGGAGACCCCATCCGCTACGGGCGGCCACTGTTCGGCCCCATTGAGGATGAGCGCTTTCCCTTGCCGGTCATCATTCCCTTGTGCCTCACGGGGGACGATGTGGACGCCGTGACGTGGGAGAACCTGGGGGAAGAGGTCAAGCTCTATCTCTTCGACAGGGAGGGAACGGAATGAGCTTCTGGATGAGAGAGGCCAGTCTCCAGATTGGGAGCAAGAAGTACAGTATGGACAATCTGTACTTTGAGTTTGAGGTCCCCTTTGAGGACAGCGACACCATCCAGACGGCCAAATTCAAAGCCTACAACCTGTCTGAGAGCACCCGAAAGGGTATCAAGCGCGGGGACGTTATCATCCTCAACGCAGGCTACGAGGGCGACGTGGGGGCTATCTTCGTCGGCCAAGTGAGCGCTTGCAGCCACAAGCACCAAAATACCGAGTGGATCACCGAAATCTCAGCAACCGCCGCTATGGACCAATGGCTCAACTCCAAGGTCTCCAAGACCTACGCCAAGGGCAGCACGGCGAAAGAGATTGTCTCCGATCTGCTCAATATCTTTGGGGTTGAAATCGGGGATTTTTCCCTCGCCACGAACAAGGTCTATGACCGGGGCCTGGTGTGCAACGGCAAGGTAAAGGACGAACTCAAGCGCATTGTGGTGAACGACTGCAAGAGCCGGTTCCTTATACGCAACGGGAGCGTCTTCATCAATGACCCGACTAAGGGCATCGCAAATGGCCTTGTCCTTACCCCTCAGAGCGGCTTGCTGCTGTCCGGGAATGAGGTTGAGGAAACCGTCATAGCCGTGGGCAGCGACAGCCAGAAAAGCAGCGCCACCAAGAGCGAAGAGGGCAACTATGTGACCCGCGAGTGCCTGCTCAATTACCATATCGGACCGGCTGAGCAAGTTGTCATCCAGTCTCAGAGCCTCAACGGGCGCTTCATCGTTGCCAAGGGGAAGCACACCGGCACACCGAAAGGCAACTGGAAAACCACCATCGAAATGAAACCGTCGTAAAGGAGGGACCTTACTATGCCGAGGCAAAACCGAAAGCAAGCCTATGAGGACGCCAAGAAACAGGCGGACGCGGCGGTCCTTTGCGTTGCGGACGTTGTAAAGGTCCTTGCCTTTGATGAGGCGGCCTTGACCGTCGATGTTCAGCCGATCACCCGCTATCCCGACGAAGACACATTCCAGACCAAGCCGCCGGTCCTGGCCGTCCCCGTGGCTACCATCTACGGGGGCGGCTTTGTCATCCGTCCTGTCTACAAGGCCGGGGACATCGGCGTGGTGGTCTACCTGGACCGGGACAGTGACGCCGTTATCGCTGGAGGCGCGGAGGCAGACCCCAACACCGAGCGCCTGCACAGCGGGGATGATGCTGTCTTTGTGGGCGGCATCCGCACCGGCGGCAGCTCCATATCCGGCCACCCCGCCGGGTCCCTGAGCCTGGGGACAGCCGACGGCGGCGTGTACCTGTCCATCTCGCCAAGCGGCATCGACATCAAGGGGAATGTGGCCATCACCGGGGACCTGACCGTTACCGGCGGCGTGGTCAACCTGAACTGAGGGAGGTATGCGCTATGCCTGGAGCTGCACGGCAAGGGGACGCCATACAAGGCACCACATCGGGGGAGCACAACGGACACGTCACCCCACACGGTCCACTCCCCATCACGGGAACGATCTCCGGCGGGTGCTCCGGGGACGTTTTCATCAATGGGCGACCGGCGGCCTATGTCGGAAGCACCACAACCGAAAATGATGCCTGCTGCGGGAGCAGCCAAGGGAGCATCGCCCAGGGCAGCAGCAGCGTCTTCATCAACGGAAAGCCCGCCGCCCGTATCGGGGACGCCCTGGCCGCCCACAATGGCACCGGGGCCGTCTCTGCTGGCAGCGGGGACGTTCTGATCGGAGGGTGAGATATGCAAGATAACTGGACCCTTAAAATTGACCCCGAAAGCAGAGACCTCATCCTCGATGACGCCGGAGCGCTGGAGACCATATCGGGCGATGAAACCACCGCCCAGGCCGTCCGGCTGACGCTGGAGGTCTACCGAGGGGAGTTCCCCTTTGACCCCACCCACGGCACGGAGTATGAGCGCATCATGGGCAAGAAGCGGAGCGAGCTGGAGGATGACGAAATCCCGGAGGTAATTCGGGACGCCGTCTTCCAGGAGCCACAGGTTGCCGAAGTGAGCGCCGTGGACTATGAGCTTGTGGGCCGGGGCCTGGAGGTCTCTGTGACTGGCCGCCTCCAGAGCGGCAATACCATCACTACGGAGGTGAGCACAGCATGAGCAATCAAGAATGGGGCGTGACCGAGCGCGGCTTCCACCGGCCTACTTACGTAGAGCTTCTGGACGCCATCGAGTACAAGGCGCGGGAGCTGTTCGGGAGCAAGGCCAACCTGACCGTCCGGTCCCCCCTGGGCATCTTCCTACGGATTTTCGCATGGATGCTGAACATCCTGTTCAGCCTCATGGAAGATGTCTACAATAGCCGTTTCGTTGATACGGCGGTAGGGACCAGCCTCTACAACCTGGGGAAAGCTATCGGCTTGTCCCTGCTTCCCGCGCAAAAGGCGTCCGGCTACGTCGAGTTCACCGGCGCCGCCGGTACTCCTATCCCCGTGGGCTTCCTGGTCCGCACCGTGGCCGGATTGCAGTATGCAGTCCTGGCCGCCGGCCGCATCGACGATACCGGGAAAGTCACGTTGCCGGTCCAGGCCGTTGAGACCGGAGCGGACTACAACGTGGCCGCCGAGACGGTCAAGGAAATCACAAACCCCATGGACGGCGTGAGCGCCTGCACGAACCCGGCAGCCATCGACGGCGGGCGGGGCCGGGAAACCGATGAAGAGTTCCGGGACCGCTATTATCAGTCCGTGGACTATGCGGGCGGCGTCAACGCGGACGCCATCGCCGGTGAAATCATGCAGAACGTGGACGCGGTTTACTCCGCGATCTGCTACGAGAACGACACCGACGAAACCGACGCCCTGGGCCTCCCCCCGCACAGCATTGAGGCCATCGTCTACGGCGGCCTGGACGCCGACATCGCGCAGGCCATCTTCCGGCGCAAGGCGGCGGGCATCCAGACCTCCGGCAGCTCTTCTATCGCCGTCATCGCCAAGAGCGGACAGAGCATCAATATCAAGTTTTCCAGGCCGACCACCGTTGCCGTGTATATTCAAATCAAGAACCTGGAGACCAACAGCGACTTTCCGGGCGATGGGCAGGACCGCATCAAGGAGGCCCTGGTGGAGTACATCGGCGGCGATGTGAGGGGCGGCCTGACTATCGGCTCGGACGTTCTCTATATGGCCTTGCCCGGTGTCATCCTGTCTGTCCCCGGTGTGGTGGACTTCGACCTGGGCATCAGCGAGACCGCCAGTGACTACGGGGAAGAGAACATCGTCATTGACACCAGGGAAAAGGCCGTGACCTCGACCGACAAAATCACCATTGCGGAGGTGAGCTGATGAGCTACGGCTACCTGTCTCAAATGCTGGAGTATCTGACCGGGGCTTATGCCCGGTCGGACATCCGCAACAGCCGACACAGCCTCCCCATGGAGACGAACATCGGGCGCTTATTCGGGACCCTTGCCTGGGGCCTTGAAATCATCCACGAGAACGCGGACCGGCTCAAGCTATGGGATGACATAGACAATGCCAGAGGGTCCGTCCTGGACCGCTACGGGGCCAATTTCGGCGTCGCTCGCGGTGGAGCGGACGATACCTTTTACCGCCTGCTCATCAAAATCAAGATGATTGCGCTGCTTTCCGGCGGTGACATCGACACCATCATCTCCGCTGCGGCCTCGCTCTTCAACGTGGACGTATCGGAGATAGAGGTCCGAGAGCTGTTTCCGGCGAAAATCTGGATTTATGTCGATGAAGCTGTCCTGGACTATGAGCGCCTGGAGGCCGCGCCCCTGATAGCGGAGCTGATGAAGCGCATCGCGGCGGCAGGCGTCGGGACCCGTGTTTTCCTGCGGACCTACCACACAGCACGGTCCCGGAGCTATTACGCGGTCCCGGCGCTGATCTACAACGAGATTGAGGCGAAACCCCGGACAACCCCATTCCGCACGGCAACCTCCCGCAGCTATGTGGGCCTGGCCGTGTGGGAGGACGTGTCGATAACTGCATCTATGAAAGCGAGGTAATACCATGCCAAACAGAGAAATCCTGGCCTCTCCTGACATCGCGGAGAGTGAAGAGGGCGCGGTGCTGCTCAACAGCGGCTACACCGCCCTGGGCAAAGTCATGGCCGGGAGCGGCGGCATCCAGTTCACAAAAGCGGAGCTGGACAGCGGCGATCTCCCGGAGGGAACGGCGGTTGAGGACCTGACCGCCCCGGTTGAATATGCCGGAGACGCCATGATTGCCAAGTGCGAGAACACCGGCACCGGCGAGGCTACGGTGGTGGTCCAGGCTACCAGCGTGGGCGTCGAGACCGGCTTCTACGTCAAAGGCGTCATGCTCTACATCAAGGACCCGGAGGGCGATGGAGACGTTGCCTATTCCTATCTTCCCCTCCAGAGCAAGCCGGAGTGGATGAGGCCCCAGGGCAGCCCGGTAAACAAGATGGTGACTTTCAACATCATCAACATTGTGGGAGCGGCGGCGAGCGTTTCGGCCATCATTGACCCGGACGCCCTGGCCCGCGTGGTGGACCTGGAAAAGTATGCGCTCCTGGGCCACAGTCATGAAATCAGCGACATTTCCGGCCTCTCCAACACCCTGAGCGACCATGAGGCCGCAATCGACCTGCTCAACGATCTGGTGTCCGGCGATATGCCCGGAGGCATCAACAAGACCGCCGACTTTGCCACCCTCGCCGGTATCACCATGCGCGACGGAGTTTGGAGCCAGACCGGACGCTCCATCACAGCATGACGGGGCTACTTTGCAGCCCCGAAGAGGCGAGCTGTCTTATTCCGAACCTTATCGCAGAGCTGGAGACCCCTTGCCCCTGCGAGGGCCTGGAGGGGCTTGTGCTCTGCGGTTTGGGATATAAAGGTCAGAGGGTCACTATCCGCGTCCGGCCCGGCGTCCTCGAAGTGGACGGCGTACCGGCTGATGAGCTGGAGGCCCTGCGTGAAAGGAGGTGTCCTGTTTGCAGAACCGGCACGGTGAACTCACCATCATCTGCAAGGCAAAAGACCTGGTAAACCATACCTTGCAGCTCACGAACAACACTAAGCTGTTCCCTAAAAAGGTGCGCTTCACCCTCTGCCAGAGAATGCAGAACCTCTCAATCCAAATCCTGCATGACATCATAGCGGCCAACGAGATATACCCTCGGACCGTCGCTGAGATGAACACGCGCCTTGACCTCCAGAAAGAGGTCTTGACCAACTGCAAGGTCTTCCTGAACTTCCTGGATATAGCTCTGGAACAGGGGTATATCGACATCAGGCGGTGTGAGTATTGGACGGGCCTCACCACCGACGTAAAGAACCTTGCCGCGTCGTGGCGCAAAAAGGACGCCGAGCGCTTCCGGCAGCAAGTTCAGACCGGCGGCGCACGGCGATGATTTGAGAGGCCACGGGTGCGTCCTGTACGTGCATCCCCCTGGGTGTGCCTTGTCCGCTCCCCGTATTCGTCGAACGCGAACAACGTGCGCTACGTGAACTCGGACGGGAGCCTCAACAACAACAACGCGTACAACGGCAACAGGGGTGTGCGCCCGGCTTCGGTGGAATACCGTGACCGAGTAACCCGAAAGGGAGAAAGCAGAAGCCCACCATCAAAGGAGGACGTATCCGGTCCCGGCCTGACAGGGCGGGGATAAACACATAGCGCCGACGCGCTGAGGCTCGCCCATTGGAGCTTCGGCGCTACCAGCGGCGCAAGGAGCCTATTATGGAACAGAATTTTGAAGTCGTTTATGACTTCGCTAATCTCTATGCGGCGTATCGGGCGACCAGAAAAGGTAAGCGATGGAAAGACGCCGTTGCCAAAGTGGAGCTGAACACTCTGGAGGCGATCACCGTCCTGCAAGCTGAGCTGCGGGACGGTCTCTACAAGCCCGGAAATTACCATGAGTTCTACGTCTTTGAGCCAAAGCGACGTCTCATCCAGACGAACAGCGTCAAGGACAAAATCGTGCAACACGCCTTTTGTGACAACATCCTTTACCCCGTCCTGAGCCGCCCCTTTATCCTGGATAACTACGGGAGCCAAGTCGGAAAGGGGACCCACTTCGGCCTCGACCGCCTCCGTGACTTCATGCGGGAGTATTACCGGAAGCACGGGAGCGCCGACGGCTGGGTCCTGAAAGCGGATGTCCGGCACTACTTCGCCAGCATCCGGCACGACATTCTCAAGCGAGATGTCAATAAGCTGCTCACGGACCCACGGAGCCGGGCCTTGTCCGACGCTATCATAGATAGCACCCCTGATAATGTCGGCATCCCCATAGGCAATCAATCGTCCCAGGTGTACGCCCTATTGTATCTGAATGAACTCGACCACTACGTCAAAGAAGTCCTCCGAATGCGGTACTATGGCCGCTACATGGATGATTTTTATATCATCTGCGAGAGTAAGGAGGCGCTTCGTGAAGCGTGGAGGAAAGTCGAGCAGCTCTTGACCCCAAGGGGCCTTGAGCTAAACCAGAAGACACAGATCTTCCCCTTGCGGAACGGCCTGGACTTTTTGGGCTTCCACACATACCTGACCGACACCGGAAAGGTAATACGGAAAGTTAGGTGTTCCAGCAAAGACCGTATGAGGCGCAAGCTGCGGAAATACGCGGTGATGTATGAAAACGGCGCTATGACCCGGAAGCAGATTGAAGAGAGCTACCAGAGCTGGAGGTCTCATGCTTCCCACGGCCAATGCCGGGAACTCATCACCAAGTACGACGCGGTTTGCGCCTCCATCTTTGAAAGGAGTGTAAAGTCAAACCATGCCGCAGAAAATCAGCGCCCTACCCGTAAAGGCGAAAGTGCGGGACACAAAGACTAAGTATTACGGCGTCCCCATCGGCTGGGTCATCGGTGACAAAAGCCATTCCGGCTACCCCGCCAATAGCACAACCCTTGTTGCTGAGAACATTATCAAAATCTGCTGCTTCGACGCCATGGAGAGCGACGGCAACTTGGACCGGGAGAGATACGGCAACAACCGCTATTCCCTGGCTAACATCCGCCAGTGGCTCAATAAGAGCGGGACCGGCTGGTATCAGGCCCAGCACAGCTATGACCGGCCCCCGTCCAATTCTTACGTCTGGAGCGGCTACAACGAGTACGACGCACAATCCGGCTTCCTGACCGGCTTCGGCGCGGAGATGCTGGCCGCCCTGCTCACCACCACCCTGACCGTCGCAAAGCCCGGCACGGACGGCGGCGGGTCCGAGACTGTCCAGGACAAGATTTTCTTGCTTTCCATGGCAGAGGTCGGCCTCGGCTCGGAGAACGGCGTCGCAGAGGGCACGAAACTGGCTATGTTCAGCGACAGCGCAAGCCGCCTGTGCAAGCCTACCGCCCAGGCCGTGAGCAACAGCGAGTACACCGCCGGTGACTTGAGCGCGTCGCAGAATTGGTGGTGGTGGCTCCGCTCCCCGTTTTCGTCGAACGCGGACAGCGTGCGCTGCGTGCACTCGGACGGGAGCCTCAGCCGCGGCAGCGCGTACCTCGGCCACTGGGGTGTGCGCCCGGCTTTGAATCTGTCATCTGACATCTTGGTATCTGATGCACCGGACAGCGAGGGGTACTACACCATCATCTGGAATAATGCCCCCACCACGCCCCCGTCCATCACCGTGCCAGAGGACGTGCGGAGCGGTAAAGGTCTCACCGTCTCTTGGGCGGCGTCGGTGGACCCGGACACCGACGCCGTGAGCTATGAGCTGGAGCGGAAGTACAACAACGGTGGGTGGTCCAAAATCTATGACGGAGCCGCGACGCAGTTCAGCGACACGATCACCACGGCGATGAACACGGTAGCATACCGGGTCCGCGCCAAGGACAGCAAGAACGCTTATAGCGCATACACCACCAGCCCTACCCGGACCGTCACCCACAACGTAGACCCGACGGTGAGCGGCAGCGATCAGCAGCTCGGCGTGGTGACTACGCCGCCCTCGTTCCAGTACACGGTCAACGACGGGGACGCCGGAGACACGCTCACCATCGTAGAGAGCCTGGACGGTGTGGCCCTTAAAACTATCACCCCGGCAGAGCGGAACCATCAGTACACCTTTGCGCTCACGGCGGCGCAGTTCGCCGCCCTCACCGGACCGCACACCATGACTATCAAGGTCTCGGACAGCGCCGGGAACAGCGTCACCCGTACCATCACCTTTACCCGGTCCGTCTCCATCATCGACTTTGACTGGAAAGTGGATGACACCAGCGCCGCCGCGCAGAAAATCCTTGTCTCCATGCGGTACAACGCCCATGAGGACGGCGTGACAATCCAGGTCTGCAACAACTACAACGACGAAGAGCCGACCTGGGAGACTGCCCAGCTCGGCCTCAAGCACATTTTCAGCAATTCCGCGAAGACTGCGGATAGCTTTGCCGTGGGCGTCCGCGTCCAGATCACCAAGGCCGGAGGGTATGAAAGCATCGCCTGCTACTCTCTGTCCGCAAGCTACATTTAAGGGGGAATGACTATGAGAAGTCTTGAAGAAGCCCGCGCCTACCAGAAGCAGGAAAAGAGCGTGGACACCTATGAGCTGTGGGCGGCCATCCTTGCCACCCATGACGCTCTGGTGGAGATGGGCGGCCCCGGCCTCCCGGAGCTTCATGTGAACCGGGCGCGGGCGAACCTCATCCGCGCCGGACAGGTCGAGAGCGGAGACTACACCGACGCCGATCTAAAATCCATCGCGGCGGCAGATGGGGCCCGTATCTGGAGTGCCACCATGGGGACCATTTTCAAGGATGAACCTATCGTGGGGCCGGACAGCGAACTTTACATCTGCACCACGCAGCACCAGGCGCAGGCGAATTGGGCGCCTGGTAGCGAGGGCGGACGGACGTTGTTCCGTCCGCTCCGCAGCGAGCCGGAGGAACCTGGAGAGTACCTGGAGTTCATTTGGGGCGAGCACGTCCCCTATGGCGCGGTACGCCGGGACCCCGTGGACCAGCAGCTCTACACCCCCATCAAGGAGGCGGGAGTCACGCTCTATGAGCCGCACTACCCCCACCTGGTCCCCTCTGAGTACAAGCTCTACGAAGAGGTAGAGCCGGAACCCGAACCGGGACCGGAGCCGGGGGATGTCCCGGATTGGGATGAACTGGAGGCCAATCACACGTTCCAGGTAGGCGACCATTTCACCCACGACGGCACGGAGTATGAGGTCCTGCGCGTCTTCACCAAGCAGGATGGTTGGGCGCCCCCGGCGCTCCTGGATGACTACTACAAGGTCGTGACGGAGTAAAGGGGTGAGACCAATGGAAGTAAACGTCAGCCTGGGCCAGATGGTGCTTGCCTTTGTCGCGGCTATGGGTATTCCGAGCGCGATCATGGGCCTTATCATCTGGCGGCTGGAGCGCCGCATTGACAAGCGGGAAAAGGAACAGGCGGCCCAGGAACAGGGCCAAAAGGACCTCTTCGTCCTGATTGTCCAGGGGACCAATGCCGCTATTGCCCTGGGGGAAGCGACTGCAAGGGCCGTCCAGCGCATCCCTGACGCCCACTGCAACGGGGATATGCACGACGCCCTGGACTACGCCGCCGACATCAAACACAAGCAAAAGGACTTCCTCACCCGGCAAGGCGTTTCCTCCTTGATGGACTGAGGGGGACGCTATGGCTGGTAAGTATGAGGGGAAACGCGCCAAGACGCGCCGCCCGTGGGAGTTCAAAAAGAAGCTCGCTGCGTGGGCCGTCCTTATTGCCACGGCCACCGCCGTAGCTTCCTACGTCCTCGCCTACCTGGACAAGCAGACCGCGAGCGATGTTACCACCACCATCTTTACCGCCTGCATCGGCTATCTGGTGAGCTATGCGGCGGCATCCACCACCGAAAAAGTCAGCCGAAACCGCCACGGGCTGGACGCTGACGGAAACCCATTCCAGACTAACAACACAGAGGGTGGGTCCGACACCAGCGGACCCACCCTCGGATAAAAACAAGGAGGATTTTTTATGTTTGACATTACCCCTATCATCGAAGCTGTGGCCGCTCTGATCGGCGTCATCATCACCTGCGTACTCATCCCCTACATCAAGAGCAAGACCACCACCGAGCAGCAGAAAGAAATCAATGCCTGGGTGAAAATTGCCGTCTCCGCTGCGGAGCAACTCTTCACCGGGAGCGGGCGCGGAGAAGAGAAGAAAGCGTATGTTATCGCCTGGCTGAAAGAGCGCGGCATTACCGTAGATGAGGCCGAGCTTGACGCTCTCATCGAAGCCGCCGTCTATGAGCTGGAGCAGGGCCTCATCCCCCTGGAGGGCATCGCCATTGAGGCCACCACCGAAGTCACCGAGAGCAAGGAGGACAGCGACCATGAGTAACAGCAGCCTCGCTACCTACACCCTAATCAGCCCGAACAAGAACAGCCCCCGCAATCACAGAATCGACACCATCAGCATCCATTGTTTCGTCGGCCAGGTAACGGCAAAGCGTGGTTGTGAGGTCTTCCAGCCCACCAGCAAGGAGGCGTCCTGCAACTACGTTGTTGGCTACGATGGCAGCATCGGCCTATGCGTCGATGAGGGGGACCGCTCCTGGTGTACCTCCAGCGCCGCCAACGACCACCGTGCCGTCACCATCGAGACGGCCAGCGACAACAAAGAGCCTTATGCCGTCACGGACAAAGCCTACGCAGCCCTTCTCAACCTTGTTACGGACATCTGCCGCCGGAACGGGGCCAAGAAGCTGCTCTGGTTCGGGGACAAGGCAAAGACGCTCGCCTATACCCCCAAGGCCGGTGAGATGGTGATGACCGTTCATCGCTGGTTCGCAAATAAGAGCTGCCCCGGCAATTACCTCTACAACCTGCACGGGGAGATTGCCGCCGAGGTCACTAAGCGGCTGAGCGGCGGCTCCGGCTCCACCGCCCCGGCCCCCGGCGCTTCTGGCGGCGCCCAGACCGCCGTAAACTACACGGTGAAAGTGACAGCGACGGACCTCAATATCCGTTCCGGCCCCGGCACCAACTACGGCAGCAAGGGCGCTATCAAGCCCGGCATCTACACCATCGTTGCGGAGGCCGGCGGCACCGGCGCTTCCAAGTGGGGCAAGCTCAAGAGCGGAGCCGGGTGGATTTCTCTGGACTACGCCACCAAGACCGGCACCAGCAGCTCTACGGCGTCCAAAGCCGTGACGGTGGGCAGCACCGTCACCATCCAGGCCGGAGCCGTCTACGGCGGCCTCGCCACCTCCAGAGGGGCCAAGGTCCCGGACTACGTGAGCGGCAAGAACCGCCGGTACACCGTGAAGCAGATCGCCACCCACAAGGGCGTCCAGGAGGCGCTTCTCAAGGAAATCACGTCCTGGGTTGCGCTGTCCTACCTGACCGTGGTATAATCTGCGCGTGGAATTATTTTGGCATTACGCCACCTGAAAGCGGTTGAGACTACGGAGAAACACCGCAACGCAGGACAGGTAGATAGACCGAAATACCGCGAAAAATAAGGCGAAACAGCCCCCGTCAATCGAATGGGAATAATTTCAGAAACCCGGAAAAGCCTGATATAACTGGGTTTTTGAGGGGTTAAGGCCCTTTGTGGCAACGATTTGGCAACACTTTTTCATTATTCATAAAAAGAGAGCTAACTGATTTTGATTAGTCAGTTAGCTCTCTTTTTCTTTTTATTATTATTTTGTGCAACAAACGGCCTCTCCCGTGGCCTACAAGTGAGAGGGTCAAAAGAGGTCCTGGGGCGGCACCTTCACATAGGTCTGGGCTTTGTCAAACTCCGGATAGTGGTAGCGCCACTTGTCGTAATCCTCTTTGGAGATTTCGCCCGCCTCCAGCATGGCAGCGGCCTGCTGCCAGGAGCAGAGCATCTCGTGCAGCCGGGCAGCATCCTTGTTCTTCCGCACATCAACCTTCAAGCAGACTTCTCCATCCATCTCGCTGATCTTGAGCCCGTAGTTGTCCTCCAGGGTAAACAGGGTGTGCATCAGCCCCACATAGGAGTCTATATCCGGGACAGAGAGGGCATGGGGCGAGACATCCAGTACCTGGGCCAGGGCAGCGGTAAGGTCTGCCTTAGGGGTTCTTGATCCTGTTTCATATTGAGCAAGGCGCACATCAGCGGACTTCTCCGGGAAGCCCAGCGCCATGCCGAGATATTTCTGTGTCATCCCCCGTAGGAGACGGAAAAAGTGAATCCGTTCGCCAATCGCCATATCATCAACTCCAATCGTCGCTTGTCCTTAGGAAAAGCGTAGCAGAAATGCTTAGTAAAGTCAAGAGAATCCTAAACAATTTTATTTAATTTATTTTGCGTACTCCGATTGACACAAGCTATTATGCTTAGTATAATGACAATAGACTAAGCATAATAGCTTAGAATCAATAAACAAAAAAGAACTGCCGCAATCTCTGGTTATACATCCGGGAAAAAAGTGGCGGACGAAAGTGAGGAGGCATTTATGGAACACAATATCCAGCTGCAGCAGCCATCAATGAGGAAAGGAAGGTATTTACAATGCAGGCACAAAACTTTATGCGCGTGGAGGAAGTGGCCCAGGAGCTGGGCATCTCCAAGTCCCATGCATACAAGGTAATCCACAAGCTCAACGCCGAACTCCGTGAGAAGGGCTATCTGACCATCTCCGGGCGGGTCAATCGGAACTTTTTCATGGAGAAGTTTTGCTATGGCAAGACAGGAAAGGAGGGCTAATCATGGCAGTCTATAAGGAAGAAAAGACAAACACCTGGCGGGCGGTCTACCGCTATACTGACTGGAATGGCGAGCGCAAGCAGACCCAGAAGCGGGGCTTCAAGACCAAACGGGAGGCACAGGCCTGGGAGCGCGAACAGCTCAACAAGACCAGCGCTGATCTGGACATGACCTTCAAGAGTTTCGTGGACCTCTACACGGCGGATATGAAAACCCGGCTCAAGGAGAACACCTGGGCTACCAAGGACCATATCATCCGCACCAAGCTGCTGCCCTACTTCGGCAGACTGAAAATGTGCAACATTACCGCCCAGCAGATTATCACCTGGCAGAACGAGATGCTGAACCATAAGGACGAGAACGGCAAGCCCTACTCGCCGGTGTATCTGAAAACGGTCCACAATCAGCTCAGCGCCATCTTCAACCACGCGGTTCGGTATTACAACCTCCGGGAAAATCCCTGCAAGAAGGCAGGCAGCATGGGCAAAAAGAAAAACCGGGAGATGATGTTCTGGACCAAGGAGCAGTACCTGAAATTTGCCGAGGTGATGATGGACAAGCCGCTATCCTTCTATGCCTTTGAGATGCTCTACTGGTGCGGTATCCGAGAGGGGGAACTGTTGGCGCTGACTCCGGCGGACTTTGACTTTGAGAAGCGCACTGTGTCTATCAACAAGTCTTATCAGCGGCTGAACGGCCAAGACCTGATTACTACCCCCAAGACGGAAAAGAGCAATCGGGTCATCACCATGCCGCAGTTTCTGGCCGAGGAAATCCAAGATTACATCAAGATGCTCTACGGGATCGGGCCGGATGATCGAATGTTCACCGTCACCAAGAGCTATCTCCACCGGGAAATGGACCGGGGAGCCAAAGAAGCGGGAGTGCCGCGCATCAGAATCCACGATATTCGTCACAGCGCGGTTTCACTTCTGATCGACATGGGGTTCTCTGCCACGGCCATCGCGGACCGGGTGGGACATGAGAGCATCGACATCACTTACAACTATGCGCATCTGTTTCCGTCCAAGCAGGCGGAAATGGCGGATAAATTGAACATGGAAAGGAGCAATTAAAAATGTCAGCAAAGAATTTGGATAAGCACAACCGTTGGAGGAACAAGACCGTGGCTTTTCGGGTCTCCCCGGAGGAGGACGCCCAGATCGAGACGGCGGTGAAGCTCACCGGCCTGACCAAGCAGGATTACATCATCCGGCGGCTGCTTTGCCGAGATGTGGTGGTCCAGGGTAACCCCAGGGTCTACAAGGCCCTGCGGGACCAGCTGGCTGCTGTGCTGGACGAGCTGCGCCGGATCGAAGCCGGACAGGGCGTGAACGATGAGCTGCTGGACACCATCCAGATGATCGCTACTATTATGAACGGGATGCAGGAGGACTTTGCCTATGACCGATGATAAAAAGAAAATGACCGCCCATGGCTCATCTGTTGGCGCAGATGATGGGCAGTCAATCTCTACAAATTCCAAGTTCACTATACCAGACCTGCAGGAAAAAAGCAATTCCCCGGAAAGAGATTTAGAGGAACTTTACCGGAAAATGCGCCGCATGAGTGACCCGGCATACCTCTATACTGTGACCCTGGACGAGCTGATGGATAATGTGTTCGAGGGCAAGTCTGCGGTGATTGAGAACCTGCTCTACACGGGAGCATACATCCTTGCCGGAGCGCCGAAAATCGGCAAGTCCTTCCTGGTGGCGCAAATCGCCCACCATGTCAGTACCGGGCAAGACCTGTGGGGCTATAAAGTCCACCAGGGAACCGTCCTTTATCTTGCTCTGGAAGATGACGAGAGCCGTTTGCAGCGCCGGATGTTCCGCATGTTTGGTGTGGAAGGAACAAGCTCCCTGCATTTTGCCACCAGCGCCAAGATGATCGGTGGTGGCCTAGATGAACAGCTGGAAAAGTTTGTTCGGGAACACAGTGATACCAAGCTGATTATCGTGGATACCCTGCAAAAAGTCCGGGAGGCAGTGAGCGATAGTTATAGCTACTCCAGCGACTATGAGGTGATCGGCAAGCTGAAGCAATTTGCTGACCGATATGGCGTCTGCGTCTTGATTGTCCACCACACCAGAAAGCAACCTGCGGGAGATAGCTTTGAAATGATTTCCGGCACCACGGGCTTGCTGGGCTGTGCGGATGGGGCGCTCCTGATGCAGAAGGAGAAGCGGACAGATAGCAAGGCCACGCTGGAAGTGGTAGGCAGAGACCAGCCGGATCAGCGGCTGTATCTGAGCAAAGACCAAGAGAACCTGGTTTGGGGTCTCGACCATGCAGAGAATGAGCTTTGGAAGCAGCCTCCGGATCCGGTACTGGAAGCTGTGGCAAAGATCGTATCTGTTGATAACCGAGAATGGGAAGGAAGTCCTACTGAGCTGGCCCAAGCGATTCAAACAGATATGGCGGTGAACCGGCTCACCAAGCATTTGAATGTGAATGCCAGCCGCCTGTTGGAAGAACATCAGGTAAAGTATGAGAACAAAACCAAGCACGCCGGACGGCGTATCCGGCTGACCTACATGGTGGTGGAAGCACCTGCGTTTGAAGTAATCGAGTAAAGCACGACGCTTGCAACGGTCGCGACGGTGTTTTGAGGGGTGCTCCCAGCACCGTTGCGACCGTCGCCACCGTCGCGGAAAGAAAAAGATGGGGTGGTATTTTGCCACCCCATCTTCAAGGAGGATGCCCCATTTTAGGGCACCCTAAAAGTATCAGAGGATGTCGCGATTCACGACACCCTATGCCCCGAAACAGGGCACCGGGTACAGGGGCAAAAAGCGTTCGGAGAACGCGCAGCCACAGAATAAAATTCTGTGTTCAGAAGGGGCTTGGGGGCGCTGCCCTCAACAAGCAGACGGCAGGAAATGTGAGTGTGTATTAACACTCGCATTGCTTGCCGGATTTGTGTGTGGCTATCCACACGCATTGCTTGCCTGTATCTAAAACAACCGAAACGGCCCTTGTGCCGCTGCGGAAAATCAACTGAAATTCAAGTATTGGGAGGTAACGAGTATGAGAAAGATTTTGTCCTGTGAGTTCAACCCGGACACTGCCTGCGTGGAGCTGTGCCTGGATGACGGGACGCTGCTCTCCATCGACTGCACCGCTGTGGAAAATGAGGTGGCAAACAGTATGTATCAGCGGTCGGAGCTGGACTGGCTGATCTATAATGATCCGCTGTCCTATGCCGAACTGATTTTGAATGGGGACCCTGAATTGTATCTAAAAGCAGTAACAAAGAAAACCCCGTTAGATTGATGGCAAAGAAAATCCGCCAGAAGCAACACTCTAAAGGGTGCGCCTCTGACGGATTTTTTACATCTTATCAATCAAAGCAAATACAACAGCTTGCTGTTCTTCGCTCAATCTTGACCAGCGTTCCAGAAGCTTTTTCTGCGCCTCAGTCAAGGAAACAGGTGCATCTTCTTCGGCAAATAGTTGAGATAGCGTAATGCCAAAGGCTGTGCAGATTTTCTCCAGGGATGGAATGGTCGGAACCATGTTCTTGCGATACCATGAGGAGATCGTGGATTGCGGCAAACCGGAGCGTTCTGCAAGCTGATACTCTGTCCAGCCCCGTTCCTCCCGATACGCGGTTATAACCGAGAGAATATCCTTCACCTGCATCACTCCTTTGCTTGTGTTCTTCGTAAATTATACTTTGATAAATCGTTGTGATTTAATCATTTATATCGTATAATTTTAACGATAAACACAACTATAAAGGAGGAAAAACTTTGGGCGGAAAAAGCTGTTTCTTTATCGGACACCGGGAGGCATCGGAAGAAATTTATCCGGTATTGTATGCGGCTGTTGAGCAGCACATTGTTGAATATGGTGTCACGGAATTTATCGTCGGTCACTACGGTGGATTTGACCGCCTTGCAGCGTCAGCAGTCAAAGCAGCAAAGCGTTTCTACCCAAAGGTAAGACTTACTTTGCTATTGCCATACCATCCAGCAGAGCGGCCCATCCCAACACCCGATGGATTTGATGGAACATTCTATCCGCCAGGGATGGAGAGCGTTCCGCGCAAGATCGCAATCGTGAGAGCAAACCGCTATGTTGTGGATCATGTAGACTACCTCATCGCCTATGCGTGGCACCCTGCCAGTAATGCACGGGAGCTGGTGGAGTATGCAAAAAGGCGAGTAAAGAAAGGCTCTCTTTTCATAACAGTGATAAAGCATAATGATTCGACATGAAGTTGAGTTTTTCACGAAAGTGTGATAAAATAAATCCAAGCATTTCTTGCTTTGGAGGGACTAAAATGGCGATTTGTTATGACCGCTTATTTCATCTGATGATTGATAAAAAGATAAGCAATGCACAGCTAAAAGAGAAGGCCGGTTTTAGTGCCAATATTATCACCCGCCTAAAGCGCAACGAGTATGTTTCTATCGAAAGCATCGAGAAGATTTGCCGCGTGATGGAGTGCGGCGTGGACGATATTCTGGAGTTTGTTCCAGAAGAAAAATAAGCAAGAATTTTGACAAAGTGGTCTGACGTTTGAAGGCGACTTTCTGGATACAAGACCCTAGCAGGCTGAAAAGCTGTGAAAGATCGGATAGGAGTGTGGCTGTGATGGCAGCAGCAAACAAAACAGTTTGGGGAATCCATACGATGGACGATCCTCTTTTTTTGAATCAGAATCTAATTGCAATTGGCTGGGAAGAGATGGGCGACTTGTCGGCTATAAGTACATCCCGTGATGCCTACAAAGAAAAATATATCGCAGCCTATCCGGACGCTAAAAAAGGTTCGATTGCCACAAGTGCCGGAATGCTGTACCGATTCGTTCATGAGGTACAGGAAGGAGACTATGTGGTGTTCCCGTCCAAAATTGACCGTAAGATCAATATTGGGGTCGTGGAGAGTGCCTATTTCTATGAGGCTACCGCAGCACTGTATCCCAATCGCCGGAAAGTAAAGTGGCTCAAACATCTGCCGCGCACAGCCTTTTCCCAGGGGGCTCTGCATGAAGTCGGTTCGGCACTGAGCTTTTTCCAGGTGAAAAATTATGCGGATGAGTATTTTAAGGCTCTGGATAAAGATTTCAAAGGCAATATTTTGGAGCCGGATACCGATGAGACAGTGGCACAAACGGCGGATGAAATTATCGAGGCTACCCGAGATTTTATCTTAAAAGAGCTGAGCAAAAATCTGAAAGGATACGATCTAGAGCCGTTTGTCGCAAATCTTTTGCAGGCCATGGGCTATCGCACGATCCTGTCTCCGCATGGTGGAGACAGCGGTATCGACATTACCGCCTATAAAGATGAACTGCCGCCCCGCATTGTTGTCCAGGTCAAAAGCCAAGATGGAGATATTAAAGAGACTACCATCCAGTCTCTGAAAGGTGCTATGCGTGAAGGAGATTATGGCCTGTTTGTGACACTGTCCAACTATACCAAAAATGCGCAGAAATACCTGGATAACACCCCTATTATTCGCGGCATTAACGGCACAGAACTTGTGGATCTGGTCTTGAAATATTACGATCAGCTCAGTGTCAAATACCGCAAAATGATCCCCCTGAAAATGGTGTACATCCCCGTTCCGCCAGAGGAGTAAATGGGAACCTGACAGGAAATTAAAAAGAGAACGGAGAGGTACCGATGGCAATCAAAAAGAGCGAAATTTACAGCCAGATATGGGCTGCGTGTGATAAACTGCGGGGCGGTGTGGAACCGGCCCGTTATAAGGATTATATTCTGACACTGCTGTTTGTGAAGTATGTGTCCGACCGCTTCAAGAGCAGTGATAACTGGGACATTGAAGTGCCAGAAGGCGGCAGCTTTGACGATGTTATTGCCTTGAAATATAAGAAAAACATTGGTGAAGGCATCAATATCATCATTGGCAAGCTGGCAGAAGCCAACGACTTGAAAGGCATTATCGACATTGCCGACTTCAACAGCGAGGAACTGGGCACCGACAAGGAAGCGGTAGATAAGCTCTCTGGTCTCGTGGAAATTTTCCAGAAACCGGAGTTGGACTTCACCAACAATCGCGCTGGCGGTGATGACATTTTGGGCGACGCCTACGAATTTTTGATGCGGAAATTTGCCCAGGATTCCGGCAAGAGCAAGGGCCAGTTCTATACACCGGGCGAAGTCTCTCGGATTATGGCAAAGGTGATTGGTATTGATAAAGCCACCGATCCCAGCATGACAGTCTACGATCCTGCTTGCGGTTCCGGTTCGCTGCTGATTCGTGCGGCGGATGAGGCCCCCTGCGAGATCTCCATCTATGGACAGGAAAAGGACAACTCCACCGCCGGTCTTGCCCGCATGAATCTGGTCCTACACAACAAGGGCGCTGGCGTCATTGTCGGCAATAAAAGCACCTTGTCTGCACCCCAGTATAAAGATGAGAACAACCCTGAACTGCTGAAAACCTTCAACTACATCGTAGTTAATCCGCCCTTCTCGGATAAATCCTGGATGGATGGCATTACGATCCCTGATTCTTATGGGAGATACAGCGAGACTGTGTTGGGCGTGCCGCCGGAGAAAAACGGCGACTACGCTTGGCTGCTGCATGTCCTGAAATCTTTGAAATCTACCGGCAAGGCAGCAGTCATTCTGCCTCATGGTGTGCTGTTCCGTGGCAATGCCGAGGCTGACATCCGCAAAAAGATCATTGACCGGGGTTATATCAAAGGCATTATTGGTCTGCCTGCTAACTTGTTCTTTGGCACAGGAATTCCTGCCTGTATTCTGGTGCTGGACAAAGAGGATGCTGCTGATCGTACCGGCATTTTCATGATTGACGCCAGCAAAGGCTATGTAAAGGATGGCAACAAGAACCGCCTGCGGGAACAGGATATTCACAAGATCGTGACCACCTTCCTTACAATGGATGAATCGGACCCCAAGTATGCCCGGTTTGTTCCGAACGAGGAGATCAAAGTCACCAACGAGTACAACCTGAATATCCCGCGCTATATTGATAGCAGCGAGCCGGAAGATTTACAGGACATCAATGCTCACCTGAACGGCGGCATTCCAGAAACCGATGTGGACAGTATGGCGGAATATTGGGCGGTATATCCATCTTTGAAGGAAATCCTGTTTCAGCCGCTGCGTCCGGGGTATCTGCGCCCGGCGGTGGGCAAGGACGAAGTGGTTTCCACGATTACCTCCCACCCGGAGTTTATCCGCCATGCCGACCAGGTGGACGATGCCTATGCCCGATGGAAGGAGAACGTTACCCACGATTTGATGCAACTCGGTCGGGATATTCACCCCAAAGAGCTGATTGCCAAAATTTCCGAGCAGCTCCTTGATGATTTTGCCCAGGTGGCTCTTCTCGACAAATATGATGTCTATGAAGTGCTGATGGAGTACTGGGCGGAGACCATGCAGGACGATGTGTATGCGGTCTGCTATGGCGGCTATGAGGCCGGGCGGGAAATTGCCTATGAGTATGTGACCAAGAAGAAAAAAGAAAACGGTCAGACCATCGAGGTCAAGACCGATAAGATCAAGGGATTTGAGGGCAAGCTGCTCCCCAAGGCTTTGATTGCCGCACACTTTTTTGAGGAGGATGTCAAGGCGCTGGATACCCTTCGGGGCCAACTGGATGAGGTGTCCGCCAAGCTGGAAGAACTGGCCGAAGAAAATGGCAGTGAGGACGGATTGTTTGCTCAGCTGGATGATCTGAAAAAGGCCACTATCAGTGCCCGTATCAAGGCAATCAAGAAAGATCCTGCCACCAAGGAAGAATTGGCTGCATTAAAAGAGTATATGTCCCTGTTGGATGCCGAAAGCAATTACAAGAAAGCAATTAAGCAGGCCGAGGCAGATCTGGACACCAAACTGGAGAAAAAATACCCCCAGCTGACGCTGGAGGAGATTCGTCATCTGCTGGTGGAGGAAAAGTGGTTTGCCGCTATTTACAGTGGAATTGATGCCATTCACGAGGCGGTGTCCCATCATCTTTCTGCCCGTGTGACCCAGCTGGTAGAGCGGTATGAGTATACTCTGAAGGAATGCGAAGATGAAGTGGACCAGTACGAGGCAAAGGTCAAATCTCATCTGGAAAGGATGGGGTTTGTATGGTAACAAAAAAGACTGACATTGGAGTACTTCCAAGCGATTGGAGTGTTGTCACGCTTTTAGATTGCTTATGTGGGAAACCGTCATATGGGATTAACGCACCTGCAATTGCATATTCACCTCAAAAGCCACGTTACATACGAATTACAGATATTACGGAAGCAGGAACGTATTCTAAAAGTAGTCCAGCTTCTGTAGAAGATGTAAATATAGACCGATATTATTTGAAGAAAAACGACATTGTTTTAGCGCGAACAGGCGCAAGCGTAGGAAAATCATATCTGTATCAAAAAGATGATGGGAATCTGGTATATGCGGGATTTCTGATTAAGGTATCGATAAATGATATAGTTGCAGATGCTCGGTATGTGTTTGCGTGTTTACATACTCAAAGATATTGGCAATGGGTTAATACAATTTCTGTAAGAAGTGGGCAGCCAGGAATAAATGGGGAGGAGTATTCAGCATATCTCTTACCATTACCATCCAGAGTGGAGCAAACTGTCATTGCTGACTCCATTTCCGATGTAGATAGCCTGATTTTCTCTCTGCAAAAGCTGATTGAGAAAAAGAAAGCCATCAAGCAGGGCGCCATGCAGGAACTGCTCACCGGCAAAAAACGCCTGCCGGGTTTTAATGAGGAGTGGAGTACATATAAACTTGGAGAATTAGGCTCATTTGATAAAGGATGTGGAATAAGTCGAGCTGAATCCAATACAGGGAATTTTCCGGCAGTAAGATATGGAGAGCTATACACTAAGCATACCGATTATATAAAACAATACTACTCCCGTATTTCTGGTGATGTTGCTCAAACCGCAAAGCGTGTGACATTTGGGGATATTCTTTTTGCTGCTTCCGGAGAAACAAAAGAAGAAATTGGTGTATGTGCTGCTATTGTTGATAAGCGAGACATCTTTGCTGGCGGAGATATAGTTGTGTTTACGCCAACAACGGAGATTAACCCAATCTTTTTTGGCACTTTACTAAATATGCCTTTTGCACAGAAACAAAAATCTGAACGCGGTCAAGGTGATGCTGTTGTTCATATTCACGCTGATAGTTTATCAGAGATAATTGTTTCAATACCTGAAAAGAATGAGCAAGAGGCCATTGCTGCCGTAATCAAAGATTTTAACGACGAAATAGAGCATTTGGAAAAGAAACTGGTGAAATACCAGCAGATCAAACAGGGCATGATGCAGGAGTTACTCTCCGGACGTATTCGGTTGAAGGAAGGTGAAAATAATGCCTGAAATTAAACAGCAAAGATGGAAAAACGTAGAATATACAAAGCGCCAAATAAATGATGCTGGAAATACAATTCGCAGAGATGATGCAACAGAAGAAGAATTAGATTTTGCAACAACAGTTATTGATAATTGGAGAGCGGCGCACGCCTACCCATTACATGTTATTTATATGCATCTTCGGAGGATGACGGGAACTCGCCGGGATATACTGGTTGTCGAAAGATTAAAGCGCCTAGATTCTATTATTGGAAAACTTAAAAGAGAAAATGGCATGGACCTATGGCGCATGCAGGATTTAGGTGGGTGTAGATTTATTGTCCCTACGGTTGACGAGGTTTTTGCTTTTGCTGAAAAGTACAAGAACTCTCGTGTCAGACATGAGTATAAACGCACGTATGATTACATAAACAATCCAAAACCATCCGGCTATAGATCACTGCATTTGGTCTATAAGTTTCACAGTGATACCAAAGATACCTACAATCAAAACATGCTGATTGAAATTCAGTTTAGAACCCATCTTCAACATGTCTGGGCAACAGCACTAGAGACTATGGGGCTTTTTACAAAGCAGGCACTAAAAGCAGGCCAAGGTGAGGAATATGTAAAGCGTTTTTTTGTTCTAGTTTCCTCCCTGTTTGCACTGAAAGAGGGATATCCTGTAATACCTGGAACCCTTGCTGACGAAAAAGAGCTGATTTCTGAAATTGAACAAATCAACAACGACCACCATCTTGTAGAAATGCTTCGTGCAATTCGAGTGGCGCTGGATCATGAAGATGGGAAAAGGTTTGATAAGCAAGGCTACTATGTTTTAATTTTAAATTATAATACCCATAGGCTTCGAATCAGATATTTTTTGCCTAGCCAAATTGATGAGGCCAATACACTTTATACACAAATTGAAAGCAATAGACGAGCAACTGGAATAGATGCCGTCCTAGTTCGCGCAGCATCGTTTGGAGTTCTGAAAGCGGCATATCCAAACTATTTTGCGGATATAGGAGAATTTATTGATCTTGTAGAAGAGTATTTGAGGTGAGTTACTATGGGCGTTGGCCAACGGGAAAAAGCCACGCAGAAGCGTGTCATAAAGCTATTTGCCCAGGAACTCGGTTATACCTATCTGGGCGATTTCACTGAGCGAAAAAACTCCAATATTGAAACCGAACTACTGACAAAATTTCTAACCCGCAAGGGTTATTCGCCAGTACTCATCAGCCGCGCCTTGAAGGAGCTGCAGGATGCTGCTGGAGATCAGTCGGTGAACCTTTACGACCTGAACGAGCAGACCTATAAAACGCTGCGCTATGGGGTCAAGGTCAGCGAGTCTGTCGGCCAACATAAAATCACAGTCCAGTTTGTGGATTGGGAGCATCCCCTTGAAAATGACTTTTACATTGCTGAGGAAGTCACTATCAAACACAAGCGCCCTGATTTGGTGCTGTACATCAACGGCATCGCTTTTGCTGTCATCGAGCTGAAGCGCAGCACAGTTTCTATGTCGGAGGGCATCCGCCAGAACCTGACCAACCAGCGCCCGGATATGATCATGCAGTTCTTTGCCACTATTGGGCTTGTCCTGGCTGGCAATGATTCGGAGGGGGCGCGTTACGGTACCACCGGCACACCAGAAAAGTATTATCTTTCCTGGAAAGAAGATCCCAATGCCAAAGATGAGATTTCCGTAGCGGTACGCACTCAAATCGAAAAGTATCCCCTGCGTCTGGACAAAAACCTGATTTCTCTGTGCCGGAAAGAGCGGCTTGTAGAGCTGCTGCACAATTTTATCGTATTTGACAGCGGAGTAAAAAAGACCTGTCGGCCTAATCAGTTCTTTGGCAATATGGCAGCGCGGGATTTTGTGCGGCGTCATGATGGCGGGATTATCTGGCACACACAAGGTTCCGGAAAATCCTTGACCATGGTGTGGCTCAGCAAGTGGATCAAAGAGAATATTTCTGACAGCCGAATCCTGATTATTACAGACCGGGACGAGCTGGATGTGCAGATCGAGCAGGTGTTTGCCGGGGTCAATGAGAGCATTGTCCGTATTCGCCGGGGAAGCGAATTGATTCAGAAGATCAACGACACCTCGCCTGTCATGATGTGCTCCCTGATTCACAAGTTTGGCAAGAAAAACAGAGGCAAAAGCGGCGAGTCCGATTATACTGGATTTATTGAGGAGCTGAAACGCTCGCTGCCGGAAAACTTTTCTCCCAAAGGCGATTTCTATGTCTTTGTGGATGAATGTCACCGTACCCAATCCGGCAAGCTCCACAAAGCGATGGAAACCATTTTGCCGAATGCCACCTTTATCGGTTTCACCGGTACTCCATTGATGAAAAAGGATAAGGAGACCAGTCTGGAGGTATTTGGCCCTTATATTCATCGCTACAAGTTTGATGAAGCGGTGCGGGATAAGGTAGTTCTGGATTTGCGTTATGAGGCCCGAGAGGTGGAGCAGAATGTTGTCCAGCAGGATCGGATCGACGCCTGGTTTGAGGCAAAAACGCGCGGGCTAACCGGTGTGGCAAAAGCTAAGCTGAAACAGCGTTGGGGCAATCTACAAAAGATGTTCAGTTCCAAGGCCCGATTGGGACAGATTGTAGCGGATATTGTTTTCGATATGGAGACAAAACCACGCCTGCACGATGGGCGGGGGAATGCCATGTTGGTGGCGGGCAGTATCTACCAGGCGTGCAAATTCTATGAATTGTTCCAGGAGACCGAGCTGAAGGGGAAGTGCGCCATCGTGACTTCTTACGAACCGGCGGTGGGCGATATTCGTACTGAAACCGTAGGTGATGATGGTGAGACAGAGGCTGTGGAGCAATATGAGATCTACATGAAGATGCTGGGCGGAAAAGACCCGAAGACATTCGAAAAAGAGGTCAAGGAAAAGTTTATCAAGCAGCCGGAACAGATGAAACTGCTGATTGTGGTGGACAAGCTGCTGACAGGCTTTGATGCTCCGCCTGCCACTTATCTGTATATTGATAAGTCTATGCGAGACCATGGCTTGTTCCAAGCAATCTGCCGCGTCAATCGTCTGGATGGTGAAGATAAGGAATTTGGGTATATTATTGACTACAAAGACCTCTTTCGCTCCTTGGAAAATGCGGTTGCAGACTATACCTCCGAAGCATTTGACTGCTACGATAAGGAAGATGTCTCCGGCCTACTGACAGACCGTTTGGACAAGGCCAAGGAACAGCTGGAGAATTCGCTGGAAGCTCTTCGTGCACTGTGCGAACCTGTGGCTCCGCCTAAAGATATGGTGGACTACTACCATTATTTCTGCGGTGCCAACACCGAAGCCTTTGACTTGGATGAATTGGAAGAGAATATGCCCAAGCGGGAACAGCTTTATAATCTGTCGGCAACCGCTCTTCGCGCTTTTGGTGAAGTATCGGGCGAATTGCAAGAAAAGTACCACTATACCGTGGAACAGATCAAGGCGCTGGAGAGAGAAGTTACCTACTACATCAAGGTGCGTGACGATGTGCGTCTGGCTAGTGGTGACTATGTGGATTTGAAGAAATATGATCCGGACATGCGCCATTTAATCGATACTTATTTGTCGGCTGATCCAAGTCGTGTGTTGACCTCCTTTGGAGGAGCAACACTGGTCGAGCTGTTGGTAGACAACGGGATTTCCGCATTGAAGGATATGCCTGCCTCTACCCCCAAAGAGCAGGAAGCGGTTGCAGAGACTATTGAAAACAATATTGGCAAGGAAATTGTCGAGAGAACCCAAAGCAACCCCAAATACTACGAGAAGATGTCTGCACTTCTCCGTGAATTGATTGAAAAACGCAAAAATGACGTGATCAACTATGAGGAGTATCTGCGTCAGATTGTGGAACTGGCAAGGAAGGTACATAAGCCGGAAAGCGGCACAGAATATCCTCCGGGAATCCGGGAGAGTGCCGCTAAGCGAGCCTTTTATGACCATCTCAACGGGGATACGGTTGTGGCCAATCAGATATATGACGCTGTCATGTCCAGCAAACAGGACAATTTTCGGGGAAGCAAAATCAAAGAGCGCAAAATCTGGCGTGCTATTCGTGCTGTCGTAAAAGATGATCAGGAAGCCGATCAGTTGCTTGCATTGGTAAAGGAGCAGAGTGAATTCTAGTGGATGAACTGCAAATCGGCAACATGAGTATTGCCGTTACAAAAAAGAACATCAAGAATATGTACATTCGCGTTCTGCCGCCCGATGGGAAAGTCCAAATTACTGCACCGCACTCTGCTAGAGATGACGCGATCCGAATGTTTGCGGTATCCAGAATTTCCTGGATTAAAAAGCAGCGTGCAAGCTTTGAAGCTCAAGCGCGTCAAACAAAGCGACAGTATGTGACCGGAGAGAGTTACTATGTCTGGGGGCGGCGTTATCGCTTGGATGTGCAATACTCAAATGTTAGAAATGAGGTATCCCTTACAGGAGGGCGTTTGAATTTACAAGTCCGACCAGAAAGTACGCCGGAACAGCGCGAGCGTGTTTTGAATGATTGGTATCGCGAGCAACTAAAAAGCAAGTTGCCGGAAGTAGTTCAAAAATGTGAACAGGTTGTAGGTGTCCATGCATATGAGTGGGAGGTCAAAAACATGCGTACCAAGTGGGGAACCTGCAATATAGACCGGAAAAGAATTTGGATTAACCTCCAGCTTGCAAAGAAAACTCCAGAGTGTCTCGCTTATGTTGTGACCCATGAATTGGTACACCTGCTGGAGCGAAATCACAACGAGCAATTCCAGAAGTATATGGATACCTTTTTTCCGGAGTGGCGAGTAGTAAAGGAAACACTGAATCAGCAAATGCTGGATTATATGAGCGAGTAAGCCTATATATCATTTGAAGCCGGATATCGTAGCCGTCAACATAAAGTATTGCGAAATTTCATTGCTTCTTTGGTCTCATGCTAAACCACATTTATTTTAAGTATGCGAAAGTTCATACCGGACAACTAAAAAGCCAGATATTTATATCTTTTTTAGCTTGGTGGGAGAAATATGGAACTTGAAGAAAAGCTTAAAGCAGCAAAAGTGCCGATGATAGTCGTACATTTTGACGAGAACTTTGAGACAACGTATACTGAAGAATATAACTTGGAGAATTTTGAACTGTCAGAATGGCAGATTGAAAGCTTTGCTAGAATTTTATTGCCTTCAATTCATGAGTATTATAAAGATCCCAAACATGTGCAAGAGGCTAATGACTGGGCAAAACAGCAAAACAAGCAATCGATAGATACTTGAAGTGGATAGTAGAAAGTATTCAAGATAGCGTAGTAATAAATTTGATGAGCGGCTTTTTGTATGGTATAATAATTCTTGCATAGAGTTTCGCAGTTACACTGCTGGCAACACCATGGCAACAAAAAATCAGATAGCCTCTACTATCTGAATAATGAAAAGAATGCCAATAATCTGAGCTAATTCCCATAAGCAAATCTGTTTAGAAAACTTCTGACAGGAGCGAGTGGGAATAAGCAAAAAGTGGATATGAGGGCCCGCAAACCCTTGAAAATACTGGCTTTTTGATTTTCAAATTCCCCATTTGATAGCAGATTGATAGCACTCGCTAAATCCCGATTTATTGAGTTTGAAAAGAAAAATCGGGTGGCTTGCGAGTAGCCTGAAAATCCTCATCTTTTTATTCATAAGTAAAAGGTCTAACTGATTTTTGCTGATCAGTTAGACCTTTTTTATTTTGCTCTCATTTATCTGAATTTTCTGATTTTGTGCAACAAACGGCCTTTCCCGTGGCCTACAAGTGAGAGGGTCAGATCAGGCCCTCCGGCGGCACCTTGGCGCGGATCTGGCTGCTGTCGTACTCCGGGTAGTGGTAACGCCAGCGGTCGTACTCCTCCTGGGATATCTCACCGGCCTCCAGTCTGGCTGCCTGTTCCCGCCAGGCCCAGAGCATTTCGTGCAGCCGGGCAGCATCCTTGTTTTTGCGGAAATCCACCTGCAAGACAAGCTCACCGTCCTGTTCCGTGATCTTCAAACCGTAGTTATCCTCCAGGGTAAACAAGGTGTGCATGAGCCCCACATAGGAGTCTATATCCGGGACAGAGAGTGCATGGGGCGAGACATCCAGTACCTGGGCCAGGGCAGCAGTTAGGTCCGCCTTAGGGGTTCTTGATCCTGTTTCGTACTGTGCCAGGCGCACATCAGCAGACTTCTCCGGGAAGCCTAGCGCCATGCCGAGATATTTCTGAGTCATCCCCCGCAGGAGACGGAAAAAGTGAATCCGTTCGCCAATCGCCATACATCCAGCTCCCATCTATGGTTGTTCTTATAGGAAACATAGCATATTTGCTTAGTTTTGTCAAGATAATCTAAGCAAATTTATTTAATAATATTTCTTTCAAAAGGCTTGAACTAAGCTTATATGTATAGTATTATAAGGATACTAAGCGAATAAGCTTAGATAATATAGCGCATCAAATGGCCCGTCAGATTTATGGTTGCGAAACCGATAAAAAGTGGCGGACATAAGTAAGGAGGCATTTATGAAACACAACACTTTTAGGCAGCAGTCGCCGACAACGAAGAAAGGAAGGTATTTATCATGGCAAACCAGATTTTTATGCGCGTCAATGAAGTGGCCGAGGAACTGGGGGTATCCGTGCCCTATGCCTACAAGCTCATCCGGCAGATGAACGAAGAACTGGCGAAAACCGGCTGCATCACCATTTCCGGGCGGATCGACCGCAAGTTCTTCCACGAAAAGTTTTACGGCACGAGAACTGAAACGACTAGAAAGGGGGAGTAATTATGGCAGCGTTTAAGAACAAGGACAACGGCACCTGGTATGTGCAGTTCCGCTACACCGACTGGAAGGGTGAGCGCCAGCAGAAACTCAAGCGTGGTTTTGCCACCAAACGAGAAGCGCTGGAATGGGAACGGGAGTTCCTGATGGAGAAGCAGGCCGATGTGAACATGACCTTTGAGAGCTTCGTTGCTCTCTATGAGAGGGACATTAAGCCCAAGTTGAAGCTCAACACCTGGCTCACCAAGGAGAGCATCATCAAAAAGAAGATCCTGCCCTATTTTGCCAAGCGGAAGCTGTCGGAGATCACGGCCAAGGACATTATGCGCTGGCAGAACGAGATCCGGGAAATGCGGGACTGCCACGGCAAACCGCTGTCCAAGACCTATTTGAAAACGGTCCACAATCAGCTTAGCGCCATCTTTAACCACGCTGCCCGATTTTACGGCCTGAACCTCAACCCGGCCCGGCAAGCGGGCAACATGGGGGCGGAGGAACGAAAGGAGATGCTGTTCTGGACCCGAGAGGAGTACACCAAGTTTTCCGAAGCCATGATGGACAAGCCGCTGTCCTTCTACGCCTTTGAAGTTCTGTACTGGTGCGGTGTCCGGGAGGGCGAGCTGCTGGCCCTGACCCCGGCGGACTTCGACTTCGAGAAACGCACTCTCACCATCAACAAGTCTTACCAGCGGCTCAACAAGCAAGATATCATCACCACCCCCAAGACGCCCAAGAGCAACCGGGTGATTCAGATGCCCCAGTTCCTGTGTGACGAGTTGCAGGACTACCTCAAGCAGCTCTACGGCGTGGAGCCGGACAGCCGAATGTTCCCCATCAGCAAAAGCTATCTTCACCGGGAAATGGACCGTGGCTGCAAGCAAACGGGGGTGAAAAGGATTCGCATACACGATTTGAGACACAGCCACATCAGTTTGTTGATCGACATGGGCTTTACCGCCCTGGCCATCGCGGAGCGCGTGGGGCATGAGAGCATCGACATCACCTACCGCTACGCCCATCTGTTCCCCACCCGTCAGGTGGAAATGGCCGACAAACTGGATTCACTGAAAAACGAGAGAGGAGTGTAAGAAAATGTCTAAGAAGAACTATGACAACCACAACCGCTGGAGGAACAAGACGGTGGCTTTTCGGGTGTCGGCGGAGGAAGATCTCCATCTGGAAGCTCTGGTGAAACTCACCGGCCTGACCAAGCAGGACTACATCATCCGGCGGCTGCTGGAACGGGATGTGGTGGTCCAGGGCAACCCCAGGGTTTACAAGGCCCTGCGGGACCAGCTGGCCGCTTTGCTGGACGAGTTGCGCCGGATCGAGGTCGGGCAGGGCGTAAACGATGAGCTGCTGGACACCATCCAGATAATCGCTACCATTATGAACGGGATGCGGGAGGATTTTGCCTATGACCGATGAGAAAAAGAAAATGACCGCCCGTGGCTCATCTGTTGGCGCAGATGATGGGCAGTCAATCTCTACAAATTCCAAGACCACTATACCAGACCCAGACGAAAAAAGCAATTCCCCCGAAAGAGATTTGGAGGAACTTTACCGGAAAATGCTCCGCATGAGCGACCCGGCCTATCTGCACACTGTGACCCTGGACGAGCTGATGGACAATGTGTTCGAGGGCAAGTCCGCGGTGATTGAGAACCTGCTCTACACGGGAGCGTACATCCTTGCCGGAGCGCCCAAAATCGGAAAGTCCTTCCTGGTGGCACAGATTGCCCACCATGTCAGTACCGGGCAAGACTTGTGGGAAAAGAAAGTCTACCAGGGAACGGTCCTCTATCTGGCTTTGGAAGATGACGAGAGCCGTTTGCAACGCAGGATGTTCCGTATGTTCGGGGTGGAGGGGACAAGCTCCCTCCACTTCGCCACCAACGCTAAGATGATCGGCAGTGGCCTGGATGAACAGCTGGAAAAGTTTGTCCGGGAACACAGTGATACCAAGCTGATTATCGTGGATACCCTGCAAAAAGTCCGGGAAACGGTAAGCGACAGTTACAGCTATTCCAGCGACTATGAGGTAATCGGCAAGCTGAAACAATTTGCTGACCAATATGGCATCTGCGTCCTGATCGTCCACCACACCAGGAAACAGCCTGCAGGGGATAGCTTTGAGATGATTTCCGGTACAACCGGCCTGCTGGGCTGTGCGGATGGGGCGCTCCTGATGCAGAAGGAGAAACGGACAGATGGCAAGGCCACTCTGGAAGTGGTAGGCAGAGACCAGCCGGATCAGCGGCTGTATCTGAGCAAAGACCAAGAGAGCCTGGTTTGGGGTCTCGACCATGCAGAGAATGAGCTTTGGAAGCAGCCTCCAGACCCGGTGCTGGAGGCCGTGGCAAAGATCGTATCCTCCGAGAACCGCGAATGGGAAGGCAGTCCCACCGAACTGGCCCAGGCGATCCAGACGGACATGGCGGTGAACCGGCTCACCAAGCATTTGAATGTGAACGCCAGCCGCTTGCTGGAAGAACATCAGGTGAAATACGAGAACAAAACCAAACACGCCGGGCGGCGTATCCGGCTGACCTACATGGTGGTGGAAGCACCTGCGTTTGAAGTAATCGAGTAAAGCGCGACGCTCGCAACGGTCGCGACGGTGTTTTGAGGGGTACTCCCAGCACCGTTGCGACCGTCGCAACCGTCGCGGAAAGGAAAAACCGTGGGGGTATTTTGCCACCCCGTCTTCCAAAGGACATAGCAAAAAGGGGCGAGCGATTCATGCACCCCTATGCTCCAAAACGGGGTACTAGGTACAGACGAAAAAGCGTTCGGAGAACGCGCAGCCACAGAATGAAATTCTGTGTTCAAAAGGGGGTTTGGGGGCAGTGCCCTCAACAAGCAGACGGCAGGAAATGTGAGTGTGTATGAACACTCGCATTGCTTGCCAGTCGTGTGTGTGGCTATCCACACGCATTGCTTGCGCGGGTAACTAAAACAACCGAAACGGCCCTTGTGCCGCTGCGGAAAATCAACCAAAATTTAAGCATTGGGAGGTAACGAGTATGAGTAAGATTTTGTCCTGTGAGTTCAACCTGGACACCGCCTGTGTGGAGCTGCATCTGGCGGATGGGATGCTGCTCTCCATCGACTGCACCGCCGTTGAGAACGAGACGGCGAATAGTATGTACCAGCGGTCGGAATTGGACTGGCTGATCTACAACGATCCGCTGGCCTATGCCGAACTGATTTTGAATGGGGACCTTGAATTATATCTAAAAGCAGTAATAAAGAAAACTCCGTTAGATTGATGGCAAAGAAAATCCGCCAGAAGCAGCACTCTAAAGGGTGCGCCTCTGACGGATTTTTTACATCTTATCAATCAAAGCAAATACAACAGCTTGCTGTTCTTCGCTCAATCTTGACCAGCGTTCCAGAAGCTTTTTCTGCGCCTCAGTCAAGGAAACAGGTGCATCTTCTTCGGCAAATAGTTGAGATAGCGTAATGCCAAAGGCTGTGCAGATTTTCTCCAGGGATGGAATGGTCGGAACCATGTTCTTGCGATACCATGAGGAGATCGTGGATTGCGGCAAACCGGAGCGTTCTGCAAGCTGATACTCTGTCCAGCCCCGTTCCTCCCGATACGCGGTTATAACCGAGAGAATATCCTTCACCTGCATCACTCCTTTGCTTGTGTTCTTCGTAAATTATACTTTGATAAATCGTTGTGATTTAATCATTTATATCGTATAATTTTAACGATAAACACAACTATAAAGGAGGAAAAACTTTGGGCGGAAAAAGCTGTTTCTTTATCGGACACCGGGAGGCATCGGAAGAAATTTATCCGGTATTGTATGCGGCTGTTGAGCAGCACATTGTTGAATATGGCGTCACGGAATTTATCGTCGGTCACTACGGTGGATTTGACCGTCTTGCAGCGTCAGCAGTCAAAGAAGCAAAGCGTTTTTACCCAGAAGTGAAGCTTACTTTGCTGTTGGCATACCATCCGGCGGAGCGGTCCATTCCAACTCCAGATGGATTTGACAGTACCTTCTATCCACCGGGGATGGAGAGCGTTCCAAGAAAGGCTGCAATTATAAGAGCAAACCGCTATGTTGTGGATCATGTAGACTATCTGATCGCTTATGCTTGGCACCCGGCAAGTAATGCAAAAGATTTAGTTGAATACGCTGAAAGGCGCAGAAAAATAAGGAAAATTGTAGTTACCAAGATTGACAGATTTCGTTTAAACGAATATAATTAAACTGGTTTTTTATATCTTGGGCTTAATGAGGTGTTGAGGAATGAACGGTTATATTACGGTTCAAGAGGCAGCTGAAAAATGGGGTGTGACTCCACGACAGGTTCAAATACTATGCAAGACGAATCGGATTCCCGGAGCAACTCGGTTAAGCCGCATTTGGATTATCCCGGAGAATGCAGAAAAGCCCACCAACGAGAAACGAAAGGTGGAGTTTGATAATGAATAATAAGAGTGAACTTCAAAAGCTGGTTGAGCATTTTGAGGCAAACATAGAATTTTATAAAGACACCAAAAAGGCATATAACGAACACTCTTGCCGCATTGAGTTTATCGACCCTTTTCTTAAAATTTTAGGATGGGACGTAGCCAATGAAAAAGGGGCTGCACCTCAATATAGAGAAGTTATTGCTGAAAATTATTCATCTCGTTCAGATCGTCCGGACTATACAATGACGCTCCGAGGGGTAGCAAAATTTTTCGTAGAAGCCAAGAAACCATCCGTTGACATTACGAAAGTTGACGCTCCTGCTATTCAAACCAGAAAATATGGTTGGAATGCGAAGCATAGGGTAGCCGTTCTAACTAACTTCGAGTTCTTAGCAATATATGATACTTGCCATTTTCCGCTGGAAAACGATAGCTGTACAGTTGCACGTTATCGGCTCTACCATTACTCTGAATATGTAGAAAAGCTCGATGAAATTTGCAGCTTGATTTCCAAATCCGCAGTATATTCCGGTGCATTTGATCAATATCTAGACGCTAATTTCCCTGCTTCCGGTGGTCAAACACAGCAGGTCGATGAACTGTTTTTGTCTCAGATTAACAGTTGGCGTATTGCTCTGAGTAATGAGCTATACGCGAAAGGTGGACGATATACCTCTTTGGAGGTTCTGAATGATGTTGTGCAGGAGTTTATCAACCAGATTGTTTTCCTGAGAATTTGTGAGGACAGAAATCTTCCTTTGTATCATAATTTGAAAGAAGCCATTACAGATAAAGCTCAATTGCAGGAAAGTCTGGAGCAGCTGTTTAGAGCTGCGGATCAAAGATACAACTCCGGGATGTTTTCGGGTGACGACATCATTTTTGATCTCTCTTGTGATGTTATTACGAATATGATTGAAGGGTTATATTACCCTCAGAGTCCTTACCTTTTTAACATTATTGAACCTCATCTGTTAGGTAAAATTTATGAGCTGTTTTTAACGGAGCAGTTAGTTCTGCTAGAAAACGGCACGATTGGCCTACAACAAAAGAAAGAATGCCTCAATCGTTCTGTGGTCACAACTCCCACGGAAATTGTCAAATATATGGTTGAGAAAACATTGGCCAAGGTTTGCCAAAACAAAACACCGGCAGAATTGTTAGAGCTGCGTCTTGCTGACATCGCGTGTGGCTCTGGAGTATTTCTGGAAGAAGCATTTTCCTATCTTCAAAACTATTGTGTGCAATGGTATTTGAATGCTGGCCAACAAAACCATTTGGAAGAGATAGGAATTGATCTCTATAAATTACCTTTGGCCGAGAAGAAGAAACTTTTGTGTTCGTGCATTTACGGCATTGATATTGACATTCATGCTGTAGAAGTGGCTAAGTTCTCTCTCCTGGTCAAACTGATTGAAAACGAAACCGAACCTTCTGTTGAAACTGTTTCGCCCATTTTGCCGGACCTAAGTGCAAATATTTTCTTTGGCAATGCCTTGGTTAGCGAAAAAGAGTTGATAGGCATTGCTGGAGCAGATAGCCAGCGATTGGAGGTTGTCCCGTTTGACTGGGAAAAAATCAATAATGGAGAATGCTTTGATGCCATAATTGGTAATCCTCCTTATGTGAATACCGAAGGCATGCATGCACTTCTTCCCAGCAGCGAAGTTGAAATTTATAAGAAAAAGTATAAAACATCATACAAGCAATTTGATAAGTACTTTATTTTTGTTGAGCAGGCTATCAGAAAAACAAAGGATGCAGGCTATGTTTGCTATATTGTCCCAAACAAATTTTTCAAAGTTGGTGCAGGAGAACATCTGCGAAACTTAATTGCAAAAGGCCGCTACCTGGTAAGCCTTGATGATTTTGGGGATGCACAGTTGTTTGAGGATAAGACTATTTATAGCTCCATCCTCCTTTTATGTAAGTCTCCACAGGAGAAATTCCGTTACACTGGTGTGGATTCTGCCAATAAGCTGTGGGTCGGAGAGGAAGTAAGTTCCATAGAATTTAGCTCTTCCATTCTCAACAAGCTCCCCTGGAGACTCACAACGGATTTTGCGTTTTTAACAATGCTCCAACATCTGGATCAGGTTGCTGTTCCAATCACAAAACACGCCGAAATCTTCAATGGAATTCAAACAAGTGCGGAGCGTCCTACTCCCATCTATTGGTTCTCCTCAGATGAGATCGTAGCGGAAGATGAGACTGCGATTGAAATTTGCCGGAATGAAAAGCATTATAAGATCGAGCGCGAAATTTTGCGCCCGTATTTTAAGCCGACAAAGAAGGCGGAAAAAGGACTAAATTCATATAGCATCTTAGCAACTGATAAGCAGATTATTTTCCCTTATGACCAGCAAGGGCGACTGTTCACGATTGACTATATGAAATCTCATTTCCCGGGGACATTTGCATATTTGGAAGACTACTATGATCGTTTGGTCCCCAAATGCGTGTCTGATCAAGGTATAAGAGATGTTCCTAATGCTACTTCTGATACTTGGTATCAATATGGGAGAACACAAGCTTTGACGGCCTTTATTAATACTCCCAAGTTAATTGTGGGCGTGTTGAGTAAAGAGCCGATGTATATTCTGGATACCAACGATATTCTGATTGCTTCTGGTGGAACTGCGGGCTACTGTGCGGTTTCTAAAAAGGAAGGAAGCCCATATGCACTGGAATATCTCCAAGCATGGCTGTCTAATCCAATTACCGAAAAGATCCTGGAGATTGTAGGAAGCGATTTTGAGAACGGATTTACAGCACGAGGCACTTTTGTGCTGTCAACATTACCATTTGTCGAACTAGATTTTAGTGATAGAAAACAAAAAGAAATCCATGACGGTATAGTTGCTGCCAGTCGGAGGATTTACAGCATAAATGCAGAACTTATGAATCATCCAGCAAAACGTATTGCTACAGTACTGCTGGATGAGAAAAATACTCTTATCCATAAAATTCAAGGCCTAATTGAGAGAGTGTATCGTCTTGAATATTAAGCGAGGTTAGTTTAGATGAGACTCAAAAAGGACAGTTCAGAACAGAAATTAAGAGGAGCGTATTACACTCCTCAGAAGTTGGCAAATGCTATGGTGCGCCTTTTTGCGTCCGAAAATATTGATACCGTATTAGAGCCAAGCTGTGGAGACGGAGTCTTTCTCGACAGCCTAAAAGAGACCGGATTTCTTGACAAAGTCAGCAGAGTTGAGGCGGTTGAAATCGAAGCACCAGAAGCCCAAAAAGTGTCTGGCAGGTATAAAGATACTCCGAAGGTAAAAGTGATCAATCAAGATTTCTTTGAGTTCTACAAGGAGACTTTGGGTACGAAAACTTATGACTTAATTTTAGGTAATCCTCCCTATATTCGTTATCAATATCTAAAAGAAAGCCAAAGAGAGTGTCAGGCCCAGATACTAACTTCTCATGGCATGAAATCCAATAAGCTAATCAATGCATGGGTTGCATTCATGGTAGCGAGTGTACAAATGCTTTCGAAAAGAGGCAAAATTGCATTTGTGATTCCTGCTGAGATTCTACAAGTTGCCTATGCAGAAGATCTCCGGCTTTACTTGGCAAACCACCTTGCTAAAATTACTCTGATTACCTTTGAACAGCTTGTTTTTCCTGATATTGAGCAAGAGGTTGTAGTCTTTGTAGGCGAAAAAGGAGATGCGGAAAAAGGTATCCGAATTATCGAAATGAATGACTTGAGCGGATTCGATGCTTTGGATTTGGATTCGAACGGTTTTCAACCAGTGCAGCACGTCAAGGAAAAGTGGACAAAATACTTCATCAACGGCGATGAGATGAAGTTAATCCAGCAGTTACGATCAGACAACCGTTTTGCAAAATTTTCTGAATATGGACTTATCAATGTTGGTATTACCACTGGAAATAATAGCTATTTCTCTATTACAGAAGAAGTCACAAATCATTATCATCTAGGAGAAGCAACGCTCCCCCTAATTGGACGGAGTTCTCATGCACATGGAATTTATTTTACTGAAGCTGATTGGAATTTGAATAAAACGGCAGGTAAACCTGCTCGTTTAGTTTGCTTCCCCGATATCCCGTATGAAGATTATCCACAAGGGTATAAGGATTATATCATGGCAGGTGAAGCAAATGATGAGCATGTAGGATATAAATGCTCAATTCGTGATAGATGGTATATTGTTCCTTCTGTTTGGATTCCAGATGCCTTTTTCCTGCGACGAAATAATCTGTATCCCAAATTTGTTCTGAACCGCTGTGGTGCAGTATCAACGGATACTATGCACAGAATGAAATTTAATGATGGCGTAAATCCCGAGAACGTACTTCTTGCATACTACAATAGTGTTTCTTTCGCTTTTACAGAAATTTGTGGTAGGAGTTATGGTGGAGGGGTTCTTGAAATACTTCCTGGTGAGATGGGCAATATTCTTTTGCCAAAGATTGATAATATTGACCCCCACATACGGACCACCCTTTTAGAAAGAATTGATCATATTGTCCGAAATGATGAAGATATCGAAAAAGCACTTGATTTTGTGGACCAAGAAGTTTTGGTTAGTCTCTTAGGGATAAATCCTACTATTTGCAAACAAGCTCGGTCAATTTGGAAGAAAATGCAAAAACGCCGTTTGGGCCGTGGATAAAGGAGAAAAGTATTATGTCATTACAAGATGAAATTTCTTTGAGAGCAAGCCAGATATACCGTGAATCCTATCAAATGTCTATAGGAGAACTGATTAATTTATACAAAGATGGAGAGTTGGATATCCATCCTGAGTTTCAGCGAGTCTTCCGTTGGAGCGATTACCAAAAAACAAAACTGATTGAATCTATTATGTTAAATATTCCTATCCCTCCTATATTTGTAAGTCAAAACGAAGAGGGGGTTTGGGATGTAATTGATGGTGTACAGCGTTTGTCGACCATTTTTGAATTTGTAGGTATTTTTAGAGATGAAGAAGGTAGACAAAGGCCGCCAATGATATTACAAAAAACAGATTATTTGCCTTCTTTTGCCGGCGTTCAGTGGGAAAGCGAAAATCCTGAACTTGCTTTTACCAAAGAACAGCAGTTGCGCTTTAAGCGTTCTCGCATTGATATAATTATTATGAAAAAGGAAAGCGATCCTCTCGCAAAATATGAGCTTTTTCAAAGGCTAAATACAGGCGGCTCTAAGCTTAGTGATCAAGAGGTCCGAAATTGTCTAATGATAATGACAAATAAAGACTTTTATGAATTTATTATTAATCTTAGCAAAGCTGAAGTTTTTGAAAACTGTCTCCCTATTTCAGATCGACGTACAGATGAACAATATCGTGTGGAATTGCTTCTTCGCATGTTGATTCCAGAGTATATTGAATGGGATAAGATCGGTCAATATACTGACTTTGCACAGCTACTGGACAAAGAAACAATATATCTTTGTGAACGAGCTTTAGATTATGATTCAATACAAAAACGATTCTTTGGGACATTTAATCTTTTGTATGGCGTGTTCGAGGAAAATGCATTCAGAAAATACGATGGAACGAAATATTATGGACCCGTTATGGCAGCTGCTTTCCAGGCTGTTGCTACTGGTGTGTTTCATAATATAGATGATATACTTTCAATGGACGTAAGAGGAGATTGGCTTAAAGAAAAAGTTCATAGTTTTTACACAACAGATGTGTTTATCAGAAATACGACTCCCGGTGTAAGATCAATCCCCAGATTTAAGGATCTTTCTCAGTTTGGAGTTGAGTATTTTAAGCCATGAAAATAAGAACAACTAATGATCTTCAAGATGCCATTGATCATGAAATGGCCTGGAGAAAACACGAGCTGTCAACGATTCGGGCTAATGTTGTAAGTTCCAGAAGACATGCTAAAGAAACTGCGATACGCGCCGGAGTAGCACTCTTATATGCACACTGGGAAGGAGCCATAAAAAACATAGCCACATATTATCTTGAATATGTGGCTATGCAAGGCCTTTCCTACGGGCAGCTTAAACCAAATTTTCTTGCAATCGCTATCAAATATGATCTAAAACAATTTGAAGAGAGCAACAAGTCTACAATACATACATCCATTGTTTCGAATATAATTAGTCGGCAAGTAGATAAATCTCGGATTCCGACAGATGGCGTTATAAAAACTGATTCAAATTTAAAATCTGATGTTTTTGCAGAAATTATGGCCACTATTGGGCTGCCATGCTCCGATTATGAGACATCATATAAATTAATTGATTCTGTACTACTTGAAAAACGAAACAAAATAGCCCATGGAGAACGCATCGAGAGCATTGGTCTTGACGAAAAGCGTTATTGTGATCTTCATGATAAAGTTTTTGACCTTATACAGCTATTTGCAACGCAAGTTTCTAATGCTGCTATACTAAAAGAATATATGAATTAGCATGGAAACTAAGAGACGGTTATGCTATAATACCATTAAGCCACCCAATCGCCCATCTCAAGCAAAACCCCTGATAGGATGGCCCGGATAGATTTTTGATAGCAAAAGTCCGAATAGACCTTAGGATAAGGATAATCTGCATCAAATAAAACCACGACGAATCAAATCCTCTATACAAAAAAGTTTAGAAACGGATTTAACTCGGCGAGTGGGAATGAGGAGATTTCATTCTGTCTCCGGCTCTTGCAGTGCTTTAGCCGGGAAAACGGTGCTTTTAAGAAAAAATTTTTCGTATCTGATAATACTTTCCCAATTCACACCTCTTGGATTTCAGTCAGATCATCACTGGACTTTAAGTGCAACGCATAGCTCATTAATAACAAAAGGTCTTACCGATTTTTGCAAATCGGTAAGACCTTTTTATGTTTTATGATTGATTCTTTCATAATTCCAAACGAAAAACCAGTAACAGATCAGCGGCCAAATTTCTGATAAAGGAAAACTACCTAGTCTCTGCTACGGGTTCCTATGCTATTTGTTCCCGTTAAGTTGCCACTGGGCACTGTGACTCTGTAGTTCCACCATACGGCGGTAGAGTCCCACTTTTTCCATCAGCTCCGCAGGCGTGCCCTGCTCGGCCACCCGGCCATTTTCCAGCACCACGATGTGGTCCGCCCCGGCCACGGTGCGCATCCGGTGGGCGATGACCAGCACCGTCTTACCGGCCAGCAGGCGGGAGAGGGCGCCCTGCACCTTGGTCTCGTTCTCTACATCCAGGCTGGCGGTGGCCTCGTCCAGCAGGACGATGGGGGCATTCTTCAAAAGCGCCCGGGCAATGGAGATGCGCTGCCGCTCCCCGCCGGAGAGCTTCGCCCCGTTTTCTCCGATGGGGGTGTCGTATCCCTGGGGCAGACGGCGGATGAACTCCCCACAGTTGGCGGCCTCCGCCGCGGCCCTCACCTCCTGATCGGTGGCTCCTCGCTTGCCCAGGCGGATGTTCTCCATCACGGTATCGTCAAAGAGCACCACATCCTGGAACACCATGGAGTAGTCGGTCAGCAGCGCCTCCGGGTCCACGGTGGAGATGTCCACGCCTCCTACCCTGATGGTGCCCTCCGTAACATCCCACAGCCGGGCGGCCAGCCGGGCGCAGGTGCTCTTGCCGGAGCCGGAGGGCCCCACCAGAGCGGTCACTTCACCCTCCCGGGCGGTAAAGCTCACACCGTCCAGTACCTTCTTCTTGTCGTAGGCGAAGCCCACATGGTCGAACACAATGTCGTGGCCCTTGGGCTGGAACACCTCGGCCCCCTCTGCGGTGGACGTATCATAAATCTCGTTCATGCGGTCGGCGGACACCTGGGACACGAACAGTTCTGCGATGAGGGCCAGGCTCTGGTCGAAGGGGGCGTACACACGGGTGATGACCAGCAGGAACAAAAACAGCAGCATGAAGTCGATCTGCCCGGAGAGGATCAGGCTGGCCCCCGCCAGGATGGTGGTGGCTACCCCCAGGCGCATGATGACGCTGGCCGCATTAACAAAGATGCCGGTGCCCAGCTCGCCCTGGATGGTGACCTTCTCATGGTCGTCGATCTTCTGGTTGAGCCCGGCCAGATAGCGCGCCTCCTGGTTGGTGGCGCGGATCTCCCGGATATTTTCCAACGCCTCCTGGATGCCGTCGGAGACACGGACCGCGGCCTTTTTCGTCCGCTCCGAGGCCCGGGCGGAGATCTTCCGGGTGCCGAACAGCAGGCTGAAGGCCACCGGCACCCCCCACAGGCAGGCGATGGTCAGCCGCCAATCATATACCAGCAGGCACACCGCGATAATGGCCGTGGAGATGTAGGCCCCGTACAGGTACCCCAGCACATGGGACCAGACGTGCTCCATGCGGTTCACATCGCCCATGAGGGTCTCGGTGAGATCCGCCAGATCCCGCTTGCCGAAGTAGCCCAAGGGCAGCTTGCGCAGCCGCTCCGCCAGACTGAGGCGTGTGGTCTTGACCTCATTGTAGACAAGGCCGTAAGTGGCGTGGTACTGCTGCAGGTGGGTCACGAAGGACAGGATGACGAATGCGATTACCAGCCCAAGAAAGAGCGCCGGGCCGGGCAGCGGCGCTCCGTCCGTCAGGGTCCCCATCAGGCCGTACATCAACAGGTACAGGATGCCCATGCCGCCCATGACGACCAGATTGACAATGACCGTCCAGAAAGCGCCCTTTTTGGTGTTTCTCACGCCCTGGTCGGTGAGGGCGTATTTGCGCTGAAAGTTTTTGCCGAACATCTTCTCCACCCCTCTCTCACTGTTCACTGGTGATCTTCCACTGGACCGCCTGGTTGTAGTCCGCCCACATCCGGGCATAGAGACCACCGGCGGCGGTCAGCTCCTCATGGGAGCCCTGCTCCACGATGCGGCCCTCCTCCAACACCAGAATCTTGTCCGCGCCCACAACGGTGGACAGGCGGTGGGCGATCATGATAACGGTGCGGCCCCGGGTCAGCTCGGAGAACGCCTTTTGGATCAGCGCCTCGTTCTCGGGGTCCGCGAAGGCGGTCGCCTCGTCAAGGACCACGATGGGCGCGTCCTTTAAGATGGCCCTGGCCAGGGCGATGCGCTGCTGCTCGCCGCCGGAGAGATAGGTCCCCTCGGAGCCGATCAGGGTGTCTATACCCTGGGGCAGCTTCTCCAGAATGTCCCCGCACTGGGCGGCCATCAGCGCCGCGCGCACCTGCTCCCGGGTGGCGTCGGGGCGGGCGGCCCGGACATTTTCCAAGATAGAGGCTTTGAACAGGCGGCTGTTCTGGAACACAAAGGCGATCTGGTCCATGAGCACATGGGGGTCGATCTGCCGCACATCCACGCCACCCACCTTCACCGCGCCGGAGGCGGCGTCCCAGAAACGGGGGATCAGGCTGGCGGCGGTAGTTTTGCCGCCGCCGGAGGGCCCCACCAGGGCCACAGTCTGTCCCGGCTCCGCTGTGAAGGAGACATGGGAGAGGGCGGGCGTCTCCGCGCCGTCGTAGGTAAAGCTCACATCCTCAAATTCCACACGGCTGCTCTGGGGGGACTTGGGATGCTCCGGCACTTTCAGCTCGGGAGCGCCCATGACCTGATCAATGCGGCCCAGAGCGGTGCCAGCCAGCATAATGCCCGATGCGGCAAACATGATTTTGGCAAGGGCCGTGGAGATGATGGCGGAGAACACCGCGTAAAAGGCGAAGTTCGTGACAAACCCCGCAAAGTCGCCCCCGGCCAGGGCACCCGGCGCCAGGAACAGGGCCGCAGGCACCAAGAACACAAAGGCCCCCTCGGTGAAGGTCAGGTTGACGGATTGGGGTGTCCGGCAAATATCCGCCTGATAGTGCTCGGCCTTGGTGCTGTAGTCCTCAATAGCCTCCTGGAACGCCTTGAAGGAGTAGACCGTCTGCTGGAAGATCTTGACCACCGGGATACCCCGGACGTACTCAGTGCCTGCTTTGGTGATGCGGTCCAGGGCCGCCTGATATTCACCCAGGATTTGGGCGTTTTTACCGCCCATCATGGAGAACATGGCCACAATGGAGATCACCGCCGCCAGCAGGCAGGCCGCCCCCATCCGCCAGTCAAAGACGAGCATCATCACCAGCATGGCGACGAACAGAGTGATGGTGCCCACGATGTCCGCCAGGTTGTGGGCCAGCAGGGTCTCCGTGTCGGCCGCCGCCGCGTCCAGCCGCCCGCGGATGAGGCCGGAGGCGTTGGAGTCGAAAAAACCCAGCGGGGCCTTCATCACATGGGCCACGCCCTGCTTGCGGATGTTGGACGCCGTGCGGAAGGCCGCCAGATGGGTACACATCAATCCCGCGAAGTACAGGATGATGCCAGCCACCGCAAAGGCGAACGCCAGCCAGCCGTATTGGGCGACGCTCTGCGCCTCCGTCCAGTCCGGCGCCACCGCGATCAGATCCCGGGCCGCCAGCCAGATGCAGATGTAGGGCGCCATGCTCAGCAGCATGGACACCGCCGACAGGGCCAGCCCCAGGAAGGTCAGCCTTTTGTGGCTGCCCGCGTAGTCCAACAGGACGGCCACATCGCTCTTTCTCTTCTGCTTCATGAAAAAACCTCCTCTTAAAGTTAGCATAAACTAACCATATTTCAAAAAGATAGGGGATTATTCCCCCATCAGTTTTGACCAACCAGCGGTGTAAAACGCCCGCAACTGATCCACATCCCGCATCGCCTGATCCCGGGGCATATCGTGAACCACGATCTCAAAGATGCCATTGAACATCCCGCTGGCGATGATATGGCACAGGGATTTGTCCAGCACCGGGATGTCCCGGCTCAGGCGGCGGAGCACCTCCATGTAGCGTTGGGTGTACTCCACCTCTACCTCCACCATGTTATGGACGAAGTGCTCATAGCTGGTCCCCTCCGCACAGCAGAGCAGCAGCTTCACCGGCTCCCGGTGGGCGCAGATATAGTCCACCATCCAGTCCACACATCTACCGGACTCCAGGCCCATGTGCTCCGACTGCTCCTTTTCCGGCAGTTCGGCAAAGGTAGTCTGTGCTTCCATAAAGCGGCCCATGAGGGCCGCGGCGTGGGGCTCCACGATAGAGTTGAACAGGGCCTCCTTGCTGGAAAAGTAGCCGTAAAAGGCCCCAGTGGTCACCCCGGCGTTCTTTACAATCTGCCGCAGGGAGGCTCCCAGAAATCCCTTGTCCAGAAATTCCGCCAAAGCCGCCTGCTGAATTTTTTCCAGTGTAGCAGTGGACCGCTCCTCCATTCAAACTTCACCGCCTTATAACAGTGTTATATAACGGTGTTATTATACCATTGAGCGGAAAAGGTGTCAACTTATCTGAAAATACTTTTTGTGATCATATCAGCTACAAAGTTGTAGGCGAACCGGCCCGCCGCTGTACTGTGACAGGACACAAGGTATACGGCATCGGGCACAGTGTGCCGCTTGTTCTATATAGTTACGAAGAGTTCTCTGTCCGCTCTGCCGATGTTCTGCTGGAAAGGGATTTGACATACAGAGTTTTTATACAGCCTTTGTTTTCGGAGGCAGAGCAGTATGGCTATCCTGCTGGGATGGCTTTTGCTTAAAAATTGAGGGTTGACGAGTGAAGAAAAGCCATATAAAATAATATCAAAAATATTTGATATGAAGAGGTCTTTATGGAAAGAGATTATAGGGCGGCGGCTCGGGTATTCAAGGCGTTGTGCGATCCCAAGCGCTTGGCCATTTTGGAGGAGTTGCGCGGCGGGGAAAAGTGCGCCTGTGTCTTGCAGGAGCCCATGGAGCTGACCCAGTCCGGGCTATCCTACCACATGAAGGTGCTGTGCGAGTCCGGCTTGGTGGAGAGCCGGCAGGAGGGCAAGTGGACCCACTACCAGCTGAGCAGGACAGGCAGGAAGTGCGCGGTGAAGCTGCTGCTGGAGCTGACTACGCCGGTTACAGAACAGGGGACACCGCTTGAATAGCGGGAGCGGAACGCGCCGTCACAGTAGATGGCGTGTTTTCCAGCAAAGCATCAAAAAAACTTGATCTATAATACATAAAGGGAGGCGGAACGATATGGAGTTATGGAGCCTGTTTCAGGAGCAGATTTTGGGCATGAGGTGGCTGAACGAGTGGCTCGGACGCGGCCTGTCCGTGCTGGGCCTGGATATCCATGGACGGCTCGGCGGCAGTGTACAGTTTTTCCTGTATGACAGCTTGAAAATTACAGTACTGCTCTGTGTTCTGATTTTTTCTATTTCCTATATACAGAGCTATTTCCCACCGGAGCGGAGCAAGCACATTTTGGGCCGGCTCCACGGCGTGGGCGCCAATCTGGTGTCCGCCCTGCTGGGGACGGTGACGCCCTTCTGCTCCTGCTCGTCCATCCCGCTGTTCATCGGTTTTACCAGCGCGGGGCTGCCCCTGGGCGTCACCTTTTCCTTTCTGATCTCCTCGCCGATGGTGGACTTGGGCAGTCTGGTGCTGCTGATGAGCATCTTTGGGACTAAGGTGGCCATTTTCTATGTGGTGGTAGGGCTGGCGCTTGCCGTGGCGGGCGGTACACTCCTGGAGCGGCTGCACATGGAGAAGCATGTTGAGCAATTCGTCTTTTCGGCCGGCAGTATAGACATTGAGTCGCCCGAGCTGACAAGGCGAGAGCGGGTGCGGTACGCAAGGGAGCAGGCTGTGTCCACCTTCAAGAAAGTAGCTCCCTACATCCTGGTGGGCGTGGGGCTCGGCGCGGTGATCCACAACTGGATACCCGAGTCATGGATTGAGGCCGTTCTGGGCGGCAGCAATCCCTTCGGCGTTGTCCTGGCCGTGCTGGTGGGCGTCCCGATGTATGCGGACATTTTCGGTACGATCCCGGTGGCGGAGGCCCTGCTCGCCAAGGGCGCGCAGCTCGGTACGGTCCTGGCCTTCATGATGGCGGTCACCACGCTGAGCCTGCCCTCGATGATCATGCTCCGCAAGGCGGTGAAGCCCAGACTGCTGGGGCTGTTTATCGCCATCTGCACAGGCGGTATTATCCTCATCGGCTATCTGTTCAACGTGTTCCAATTCTATCTGATTTCCATTTAGGAGGTAACGAAACATGGGACTGTTCGGAAAAAAGAAAAAGGGTACGCCCCCGCCCTGCTGTGGCCGTACCCCTGAAACGGCGGTGCGGGTGGGAGCGGACAAGACCGCCGCCAGCGTCAAGGTGCTGGGCTCCGGGTGCGCCAGGTGCAGCGCCCTGGAAGCGGCCGTCCGTGCGGCTTTGGCGGAGCTTGGGGTGGATGCCGCCATTGAACATGTGACGGACTTCATGCAGATCGCCGCCTATGGGGTGATGACCACCCCGGCCCTGGTGGTGGGAGGCCGGGTGGTGTCCTGCGGCCGCGTGCCGGGCCAGGCGGAACTCCGGGAGATGCTCCGGGAGGCCCTAGAAAAAGAAACGCTGGAACAGGGCCCTGCGGTGTGATATACTGGCCCCAGTATCACAATGGGAAAGAGGCTGGGACGAATGGACCTATCACCGAACCAAATGCTCAGACTGGCCCCCAACAAGGTGGATTACCTAATCCCCGGGGGCGAGATGATCAACGAATTTCTGGGGGAGGGACCGGGGGCGCGGGTGTGTTCCCAGATGTGGATCGCCTCCCTGGTGACCTCCGCGCTCCAGCCCGGCACTGCCACGGGGCTGTCCAGGGTGGCGGGGACGGACGTTTTTCTGCGGGACTGCCTGGCGAAAAACCCTGCGGCCTGGCTGGGAGAGGCTCACGCCGCGCACTGGGGGGTCAGCCTGGGCTTTCTGCTCAAACTGCTCCACTCCAGGGACCGCCTGCTGCTCCAGACCCATCCGGACGGGGCGCGGGCGCGGAAGTATTTCGGCCTGCCCTCCGGGAAGGATGAGGCGTGGTACGTGCTGGACACCCGTCCGGGGGCGTGCATCTGGCTGGGGTTCCGGCCCGGCGTCACGCCGGCGTATTTCCGGGAGCTGATCGAGCGGCAGGACACGGCGGCCCTGCTGGACTGCCTGCACCAGATCCCCATCCGTCCGGGGGAGGTGTACTTCATCCCGGCGGGCACGGCCCACGCCATGGGGAGCGATTCCCTGGTGGCCGAGCTGCAGGAGCCGGTGGACATCACCCTGCGGGCGGAGTACATCCGCCCGGACGGCTCCCGCCTGCCGGTGGAGAGCATGTATGGCCCCGCCGGCATGGACGGCCTGCTGGACTGCTTCCATTTTGACTGCCTGCCCCGGGAGGAGCTGCTGGCCCGGCACCGGTTCCGCCCCGCCCCCGGGGCGGAAGAGCCCTGGCGGAAGCGGCTCATCACGCCGGAGCAGACCCCCCGCTTCTATATGGATGAGGTGGAGCTGCGCCGGGAGGCCCATGGGAGCGCCCTCTGTGTCAACCGTGGGTTCCAGGTGCTCCTGGTGCTGGAGGGGGAGGCGGAGTTCCAGTGGGAGGGCGGTTCCCTGCGGGCCCGCAGGGGCGAGGAGCTCTTTGTCCCCCACGGCGTGGCCTCCTACCAGTGTACGGCGGAGGGGACGTGCCGCCTGCTGGAGTGCGGGCTTCCGGGCGTGTGAAGCGGCTGCGAAACAGAGGGGCGGAGCGCCGGCCGGCGCTCCG
>OBUT01000098.1_pt1 | contig 57860 bp, 63 predicted proteins | sample 1475941 | NCBI WGS metagenome assembly OBUT01 (sample SAMEA2579956, study PRJEB22360) | human gut metagenome | biome: human gut; feature: human-associated habitat; material: faeces | place: Denmark | collected 2008/2010
CCAGCGGCTGGCGAGCGGCAGGAACGACCCCGGACGGCAGATTACGCATGCTTTTTGGTTCCGGCTCCACCAGTATTCTGCCGTTATGGAATGCTGACATTGATTCACGGCCTGGCTTAACGATAACCAGACCGAGTTCCGGTACCAGAACAGGTCGAAGTAATACCCGCACATTACCTCCAGATCCGTTGCTGGAATGTGCGGGACGGACGCGCTGGCCGTTCGGAGTAAGGGAGCCTGACGGAGATTATCCAGTGACGGTAGTCGAGGCTAAGGGCTTTTTTAACCTCGCATCCGCGCCTGCGGTAACACTGAATGAGCCATTCGGCCTGTTCTTCAGTGCATGGGGGATGCTGGTACCAGTCAGATTTGAATGCGTGAAAACACCGTCCGCGCCTGCTGGCAAAGACGGCAGAATCATCAGAATTGTATAATTTGGTATCGTGCGCCATCGGTTGTCTCTGCTGGCGCAGCAGGTGCCAGTTGTTCAGGCTGGCCTGTGGATTGTAAACCAGAATACGTAAAACAAAAACCCGCCGAGGCGGGTATGAATGAGAATTATTTTTGTTTTATGGTAAATGAAATAACATTGTCAGAATGAATCATATCTGATTCTTTAAATCGTGTAATTGCAGATAACTCATTTAAAGGAAGAGCAAAGATATCAGTTAACTCAGTTACCTTTATGATTGAATGCTTATCAAGAAGTAAAAGTAACTTATTAAGTAACTCAGGCTCTTCTTTTGGGATTGCATCATCTAACGGCTCCCTACGATGGAATGGCGCTAATTGCTTAAATATATAGCTTTTCTGATTATCGCTAATTAACTTAAGGCTATGACTCCTCATGGCAATACTACCGATAGATGTAATCCAACGTAGTTTTAATCGTTCTAACGCTGATAAATTTGGACTATAAAATTCACGCCCGAAAGTCGTGGCTGGCATTAAAAAGCTGGAGGCAAAATAATCGGCCTGCAACTCCACTAGGTCGAATAATTCTTTATCATTCAGGTAGTCATCCTCCACTGCCCTATGCATAATTAAATGGCCAAGTTCATGAGCAAGACTAAATCGCATGCGAACAGCCGTCTTCGAGCTATCTAACATAATTAAAGGCCGCCCATTATGCCAGAACGAAAAGGCATCAACTTTCTCACCAGAAGGTAAATGAGAAACCACGATTCCTTTATTTTCAACAAGTCTAGTTAAATTGAGTATTGGACCATCACCTAACCCCCAAAAACGCCTTAATTGGGTGGACATATCCTCAATATCAGATAGAGACAGAACCTCAAAATCAATAATATCGAATTCAGGCAGAACCACATCTGGTAATTGAGCATATTTTAGACATTCATCCAATATTAATGCCGCCCAACGCCCACGTGTTTTCCCTGTAACTCGAGCCTTTTTGGTCGCAGTTGAACGACTTCTAAAATGAATCGCCCCCTCCAGAGATGGAGAAGCACTGGAGGCTAAGAAAAATCGTTCTGGAAATCCTAACACCTTGGCTATTGCAGAAAGTGTATCAGCAGAGGGAGACTTCAACCCCTTCTCAAATGACGAAATAGCTTGTCTTGAAATATTGAGCACTCTGGCAAGTTCAGCCATCGTCAACCCTTTTGCCTCTCTTGCCTCCTCAAGGCGACGAGGATTAAACGATTTATCAGTAAATGGTGTTTGTGCGATATTCATGCTCATGATTGCTGTGATTTAATTATTTGCTCGGTAAGAATCTTGATTTTATCTTCAATCTCAGAATCCACATTTTCTGCTTCAACTTCTACCATCGTCATAATTGGTAAAGACTCAGTATAAAGAATCCCGTAATTATCCGAAGAAGGAACAGTTAAATTCAGTTTGGACAAGTGCTGATTACTGCCATCATGTAACATATAAACATGTCCACCAGACGCTCTCCCATCCAGGGAGTCGGCATTTTCATCCCCAAAATTCAATTCATAATTTTGATTAGCGTAAACAGCTCTATACAATGCCTGCTTAGGAAGTGGCGCATTACCCGATAAATGATGTGCCGTCATTTTCCAGTTGTTCGAGTGAATCGCAATGTGTTTACAATTTTTAGCAGCATTGCTACCGACTTCAAAATCCAGCCCCACACGCTTAGCCGCATTCTCAAGCAATGCATCGGCATAAAACCAGCGCAAATATGACTGTGCTTGAGCCCAAAAAGAACCAAACTCTTTTGCCTTCATATGCGAATGAAGATAAGCCTGTGCTAACGCGATCGAAAGCTCTTTGCGGCACTCCTTGTCATATGCTTCTAACAACTGTTGAGATAAATTCTGCATGACCGTAATATCCTTGTTGTTTTGGTGTCAACCATATTTCCATTTAACATAGACTTTGTCAACCAGATAGATGCTAGAAAAACCCGCCGAAGCGGGTTAAGCGCGGGTGCATTGAGGATGCCTGACTCATCAGAGGTGGCGAGGGATTTCTCCCCCGCCTGGTCTCTTACTCCTCAGGTTCGTAAGCTGTGAAGACAGCGACCTCCGTCTGGCCGGTTCGGATTCGTACCTCGCAGAGGTCTTTCCTCGTTACCAGTGCCGTCACTATGACGGTTAAACAGATGACGATCAGGGCGATTAGCATCGCCTTTTGCTGCTTCATAGCCTGCTTCTCCTTGCCTTTCGGCACGTAAGAGGCTAACCTACGTGTGTAGAGCATAGATATGGCCTCAGATTAATGTTAAGCGTCTTGCCGGACGCGTAATGTTAACTGGGGCTTTTCTCTATCTGCCTTTTGGTGTTCATGCCTGAGACAGATAGCCTCAAGCACCCGCTGCAATTCTACTTAACTCTCCTTTTCCCGCAAACCGTTTTTATCCCCAGCGGCAAATCGAATACACCACCAGCGCCACCGCCATCGCAATTCCTACCGTTGTTAATGCTTCAGGCCAGCTCATTGATTCACCTCCTGCGGCGGTTCTGGTAGCGGCATCCAGTGTGACGGTTTCCACGACGCACCAGGAATTATCCACCCATCATTAGCGTCAGGATGCCCGGGGATGTAAGTAGCCCATTTCATTCGCCAGTCACCTTTCCTGTCAAACTCCACGGCAACAAGAACGGCTGTTTTGGTATTCGGCATTCGCTCACTACAGCTTATCCAACCATCCGGAGTTGCCGGAGAGTTGCCCGATAGTGCATTCTGCTCCAGTGATGCTTTTACAAACCACGCTGCCTGAACTATAACGCCATGAATCCAGCGCAAATCAGCATCGCGATCTTTCTTTTTCATCTTTTCGCCACTTAAGGCCTTGCTTATGTGGCTGCGTACCAGGTCTTCATGTAATTCCTTCGCCTCCTCAATGGTGAAACCACCAGGCAGAAGAGCCGGAGTTACCGGAGAGCTGGTTGACGCTTCCGGGATTTCCCGAAAATTATTGGTTGACGAATTCTTGCTTTCCCGAAAGTTTCCGGACTGAAGCATGGCGATGCGGCAGGCGTTCCATATTTCGGCAGCAATATCGCGCTCGCTATCGGTTAATTTGTACGTGGAAACATAGCCAGAGAGCATTTCTACGTTTTCCGGAGTTGCTTCTTCCGGCACTACCGGCGCTGGCGGGGCGATGCGTCCAAGCAACTTATTTACCTCTTTCGCCATCGCGTCATATTTATCTAAATGGCGATTAGCTTCTAAGCAGACTCGGCGCATCTGATCTGAGTTAACTCGTTTAACTGGATCTGCTTCCAGCGATGCCAGCGCAATCCGTGCCAGTTCCATTTGTTCACCACGGGTAAGCCCGTTTTCAAGCGGATTTTTAATGAACAATTCAATACGTTCTTTGGTAATAGTGGTCATGTGTTACTCCTTAACCCGCAGTGCTTTCAACTGATGAGGGGAACAAAATCTTTTCATCAAACCCTGCATTCATATCATGAACAGCAACACACCAATCCATCGACGAACGATTATCAAGAGCCTCCATGATTTCATCCATGCGGCGCAGGTCATACAGGTAAATGCTTTTATCGCCAATGGTGTAAAAACCAATTTTTTTCGGTGATGGACAGCGATCAAGAACGTCCTGTAATTCGCTCAACCATGCTTGTTCTTTTTTTGTCAAAGTTGCCATATCACTCTCCTTTGATGCGAATGCCAGTGGTACTCATTCTCCTGATTTCCCAGAGCACACGAGGAACACCACCGTTTCCGACCGGATCGCGTTTACTCCGCAGGGCGACGCTTGATTCCGCCCAGCTTTTTCTTGGAGGAAGCTCTTTCACACGAACAAAACCAGCTGCGCGGAGAGATGCTCCTGATTCATCTGCCTGGGTGTACGTAATACAACGTTGATAACCCATAGCCTTTGCTGCCCGCCAGACAGCACCATAAAGCGCGCTGTTAGCGTTGCGTTCTCCTGTGGTACATGTGCGATTTACTTCAAGCGTTAATCCATCGTCCAAATGTCGTGCAACAGGTCTACCGGCTGTCGCCACACCTATCAATTCTCCGGCATCATTTCTCAGACCAATGCTGAATTTATGCCCCACCGGGGGTTTATTGTGTCGGTGATGTCTGGATATAAACGCCTTCGCAACACGAAGAGTAACCGGTGAAATTTGCATTCTCACTCTCCTTTGATGCCAATGTTTACAGACTGGCAAGCCTCTTTGAGCACCCAGTCAACAGCGTCTTTCCATGCTCCGGTTTCGACTGGCGGATTCTCACGCTTTACCTGTTCATAGAAACGCACTGCTTTAATCAATCCTTCTGGTGTCAGTGGCACAGGCGGGGCAGTGAATAACACCTGAATTTCATAGTTCGGTCCGTCGTTGCAATCCTCTTTTGTCGGTACATATTTCCAGTCACCAACCCACTGCTTCCCCTGAAAGTCTGTAACGCCTTTTTTCACGTAGCGATATCGCCATGCCACTGGTTTTGCCTGCCCTGCCTTTTCATGCCCTTCCTGATAATTAATCTCGCTCATTCATCGCCCCACTCATCACAATATGCTTCGACCGGTGTTTTCCCTGCTTCATAATCATCACGCCATGCTTCAGCATCAGCGGCACTTCCACCGCGTAACTCTGCATAATCCATTAACAGTTCATGCCATTCTTCAAAACTGGCGTTATATTTAGTTGAACCAAAATCAGCCATTTTGTTCTTCCTCTTCGTCTTTTATTTCGTGGTATGAGTAATTGCAGTAGTTAAAGAAAATATCTTTAGCTTCATCCTGTATTTCATCTGGTGTTGCATCATCATCCACTTCGAATTCATCCTCGAAATCTCCACCGGCTATTCCCGTTTCAATAATTATTTTGAATTTTCGCATTTCACTACCGCCCTTTCGGACGGCCTCCTGATGTTCTGAGGGTGCAGGAATCCCTCCGGTTAAGGATTTAATAAAATTCGTTTCTGATTTAAATCCTCAGTATTTAGTTGTTAGTCGGTTTATAGCCTTTATGCTTCGGCCTTATTTCTCAGCCATACACAAACCGGGCCATCTTCGGTGTCATGTATTGAACCAATAAACCATCCATTGCCCTCTGGTCGTTCCGGTTCCCATGCAGAAATATCAGCATCACACGCATCAAGGTCAGCACATCCTTCATCTCTGAAGCAGAGGACGTATTGAAGATTATTTTCCTCCATCCAGGCGTTAAACTCTTCCGTTGAAATATATTCCCGATCGTCACAGAATTTTTCATATTCAGGATGCGTCCAGCAGCCATATTCATCACGTACTACTGGTATTTCTTTAATTTCATTTATTTCTGTTCTCCCACGTTTTCAGACTTTCACCACAGAACGGACAAAATGAAACCCGAACTGGTAATTTAGAAAATTCACCGGAACGCAACATCACAAAATCAGGACCGCGAGTTAAACTCTCATTCCAGATTTTGTATATCAGCAGACCTTTTCGCATCGTGTATTCAGCATCACGCTCAAGGGACTTTGCCAGTGCTGCGCATGGTTCTATCTTGTTGCCATTAACCTGGCATTTTGATTCACTCACCGCACCACCTCCTCAAAATTCCCCTGATAAAACGCCAGTACACGCTGCATAGCTTCACTCTTCCGGCACTCGCGACAGATTATGTTTAGGCGCCTGTCGTAGCGACGTATTTCTCCGTCAGGTAATGACCAGATAAGGTCCGGATCAACCGCAGATGGTTTCTTCAGCTTTGCCCTTGAGAGTTTTTTGCGGGCGTTTTGCCAGTCCTTGCGCGCCTGCTCAGACGGGAATACTCCGTAACCGGAATTGTAAACATCACCACTGGCGGCCAGATCCATGCATAAACGACCGACAGACGTATGACTGACACCAATTTCATCCGATAACTGCCGAATCGTGCCTCGTCCGTTAAGGCGTACGAATTCCACGATCAGCCCTTTAATTTTTTCCCGCTCTTCTTGTGTAAAAACTTTTGCCACAAGCCCTCCTGAAAATTACCTCATGACCAGAAATTAACACTTACCCCCTGAAGCCCGGCGGAATTTCAGTGTCCGGTTCAGAAATGTGATTCACGCAACGCTGCGCAGGCGAACGCCCCAGGCGGATAACCAGTTCATCCCATTTTTCCCGGAGTTTTGCCGGACTCATGATGTTTTTTACCCAGAACGAATCCCGCTGGAGACGCCCAAACATTTCACAAATTTGTCTGTGAGTTCTGCCATCCAGCATCCGCATTGTGCGAACGTCATTGGCCCATGCTGTCCAGTTGGGTTCTTTCGGTCTAGTGATCTCGCCATCATCGCTGGCCGCCTGCTCGTAAAGACTCACGATTCGTCCCCAGATCCACTGTGCGCACACCAAATCTTCCTGACTTCCCCACTGGCGTTTTTTCGCACTGAACACAACCGCGTCAGGGTGTCGGGTTAAAAAATCCTGTTCAGCCGTCTGCGGGTCCGGTTGCGAAGCGTCCGGACAAGAAGATCTTTTATCTGACGGATCAGGTTTTAATACTGACGGATCGGGGTCAATCATCGCCCCCCTAATCGGCAGTTTTTTATCAACGGTTGATCCATCAAAATTTGACGGGTCAACCGTTGAGGGGTCAATATTTGACGGGTCAACTGTTAACGGGTCATTTTTTGCCGGGCTAATTTTTCTTTTCGGTTTATATGACTCACGCGCCGCCGCCGCAGCTGCTTCGAGTTTTTCCACATTAAGCCGATAGATATTGCTTACATTACGCCCACCGACCTTACGCTCTTCCTTCGTCAGCCAGCCCTCTTTCGCCAGTTCTGCAATAGCCGATTTCACTGTGGATTCACTTCTTGCACCGATCTGACGCCGGATAGTTTCAATGGCAGGCCATGACACGCCCTCGTCATTGCTGTAGTCTGCAAGACGGGCCATAACCGCCACCCTGGATAAGATCATGCCGGTGAAGGCGCACCCTTCCCAGACAAGACCATGAAGCTTGCTGCTCATAAAACCCCCGAACACCGTGCTTTTAGTGCATCACCACAGCATTCCCTGCCGGGCCGCCGCGATTCATCTGGTCATACAAAACAACCGCTGACGCAACAAAATCATCGACATCCTTCACCAGCCGATCCCTCCGTTCGACGATCTCACGGTAATATTCAGAACTGTGGCTGCGCATACGGGCCACCAGCAAAGGCGGCATCGCCTTTTCGATCGCCGGTAACAGAGCCTGCATTTTTTCAACAGCATCAGGGGTGTCTTTATCCAGCCAACGGAAAATTTTCTGGGTATTACGGGCCAGGGCTTCCGGATGGCTGTCGTCATACAGTTCCGGGAACGTCATTCCCAGCTCGAAATACGCTTTGGTAATTTTCGCAGCCGGTACTTTTTCGCCGTCCGGATGCGCCCAGGCATTCATTGCCATGCGGATGTGTTCATGCTTGATTTTCATGAATCACCCCCGCCTCTGGTTGTGTGTTAGCCTGATACTCGACAGGTAAGCCGTCGGTTGGGTTGGGATAAGTACTGCCATCAATCTCGTGCGGAGTTACTATCCAGCCTGTTGCTTCGCACCAGCGTAAAATTTTTTTCCCCGTAAGTTTCGCCCGTCCGGTAATGACATGGCTTACCATCCCTTGGGTTACCCCAACAATTTCAGCAAAATGCTTCTGAGTTATACCGGAATGATGCAAATATTCTCCAAGATTCATTGTTCACCTCATGTGATGTCATCACGATCATTAATAGCATTGTTATTTTTAAAAGTAAATAGCATCACTATTTCAAAGAGATTAATAATCTTATTAGAATTGAAGGTATGAAAAGAAAATCCCTGTCAGAGATCGACCTGCAAGCCGCCCAGAGACTGAAAGAAATCTGGACGGCGAAAAAAAATCAACTAGGGTTAACCCAAGAGCGTGCGGCAGAAATTCTGGGATTTTCGACACAGGGAGCTGTAAGCCATTATCTAAATGGTCAGACACCTTTAAATCTTGAGGCTGTTATCAAGTTCGCAGGGTTGCTGCAAGTTCCTCCCGAGTCAATCAGACCAGATATGGCCGAGTTGTTACAAATTGTAAGGATGTATCCCCAAGAATCTGGGGAGGACAATGTTGTCACTATATCTGCAGATATGGAACAATCGGAAAACGAACTTCCGTTTAATATAGACCCCATGGAGCGGGATTTGCTCCAGACGTTCAGGGCTTTCCCCAAAGAAGATAAAGAGAAAATGCTTAAGGAAATGAAGGAGAAAAAAGAATCAATTGAAGAAATCGTTGCGCGATGGCTAGCTGCGCAAAAGGGTCGTCGCGCCTAATCTGAGGAGGTAAAAACATGAGTACAGCCCTTTCCCCGATAATTTCTGAATTTGAAACAGTCGAACAAGAAAACAGCTATAACGAATGGTTGCGAACCAAAGTGGCAGCAAGCCTCTCAGATCCCCGTCCTGCAATTCCACATGACGAAGTAATGGCTGAAATGGAAAACCTTATTGCTCAATTAGCTGCAACGAACAGGAGTGAGTAATGCTGCCCATTTTATGGCTACCTTCTGCACGTGATGATTTACGTCAGATCGTAGCCTATATTGCTAAGGAAAACCCTCCCGCTGCACGTAGACTAAAAATACGCATTGAAACATCAGTTTTGTCACTTACTGAACACCCTTATCTGTACCCACCGAGCGAAAGAGTTCCAAGTCTTCGTGAGATAGTGACTCATCCTAACTACATAATACTTTACCGAGTAACAGCATCTAACATCGAGATCGTAAATGTAGTTCACTCACGAAGACAGTATCCAAACAAAACCTGTTAATCCTTCCTGTCAACAACCACCTTCGGGTGGTTTTTTTTCTTGCCACGATAATAGCACTGCTATTTACATAATTAAATAGTAGTGGTATTGTTCATTCATCAACCCACCCCGCCCCACAGAACGCCAGGCAATACTTCGAGTTACCCGGCAGTGGTCAGGGGTTAAGTAGCCAGCCCGAGGCGTAAGAACATGACGGCAGGGTTCAACTTTAATAACTATGCAGCAGGTTTTTGTTCCGCTACCCCGGCGTTAAGGGGAAATGAGGTCAGCATGGATACTATCGATCTTGGCAACAGCGAATCTCTGGTATGTGGCGTGTTCCCCAACCAGGACGGTACGTTCACCGCGATGACGTATACCAGAAGCAAAACGTTTAAAACTGAAGCTGGCGCGCGTCGCTGGTTAACCAGAAACACTGACTGATGAGGTTGACGATGGAATTTAAAGATTTACCAGTACCATTCCAGGAAATGGCATCGAATGTGGTTCGCTCTCAACTGGCGACTCTTGACCTGAGTACCGTAGAAAAAGAAACCATCGACAATATATCCGGTAACGTACGCCGAGCCTTTATCGGGCTGTACGAAGAGAAGCAGCTCTCTGATAACCAGGATTTACATGAAAAATACTTCCTGGATCTAATGGACATCCTTGATAAGGGGTTTGGCTTGTTAATGAAAAAGAAAGGGATTCGAATAGAACCCCTTGAAAATTACTTTGCAACAAAAAGCATTAATTCTTTTGATTCAAAATAAGAGAATTAATTACAGACTTAACATGCTCTTTCTCATGATTGAAGCTCTCATGATTGAAAGTGCCGGGTTGAAGCGAGTCGATATAATCAACAAGACTCTGTCGTACGACTTCATTTTTATCCATAACAGATGCAAGAAATGAAATTGCTAAAAGAGTTATATCACTACGCGCCGCAGCATGTTGCAATGCTTTATCAAAATTATTAATCTGGCGTATCAGGGAGTTAATGATTTCATCATTTTCAGTCGACATTTCACCCTCCTGAGGGTTGGTGATTAAGGAGTTCTCCACGGGTGAGGTGGAGTGCGTGCGCCGGACACGGGTGAGCATCCGGCACTGACAGTTTACTGAAAGGATATTTCCCTGAAAAGTCAGACCATAACGCGAAAGCGCACGGCGAGGTAGCTGGTTCATAGATAGCCTGTCGTTAAATTTTCGTCGACCGTGCGCTTCCGGTTGTGGCAATCCGCGAAATGGCGCGGCGGTAAGTATGGCGGGGTTATTCCTTCCCCCGTTGAGGACACCGGGTTGTCAGGTTGACCATACGCTTAAGTGACAACCCCGCTGCAACGCCCTCTGTTATCAATTTTCTGGTGACGTTTGGCGGTATCAGTTTTACTCCGTGACTGCTCTGCCGCCCTTTTTAAAGTGAATTTTGTGATGTGGTGAATGCGGCTGAGCGCACGCGGAACAGTTAAAACCAAAAACAGTGTTATGGGTGGATTCTCTGTATCCGGCGTTAATTGTTAACTGGTTAACGTCACCTGGAGGCACCAGGCACCGCATCACAAAATTCATTGTTGAGGACGCGATAATGGAAACGTTATTACCAAACGTTAATACGTCTGAAGGTTGTTTTGAAATTGGTGTCACTATCAGTAACCCTGTATTTACTGAAGATGCCATTAACAAGAGAAAACACGAACGGGAGCTATTAAATAAAATATGCATTCTTTCAATGCTGGCCCGTTTACGTCCGATACAAAAAGGATGCTGGCAATGAATACAGCATTTGCACTTGTTCTGACAGTTTTTCTTGTTTCCGGAGAGCCAGTTGATATTGCAGTCAGTGTTCACAGGACAATGCAGGAGTGTGTGACTGCAGCAACCGAACAGAAAATTCCCGGTAACTGTTACCCGGTCGATAAAGTTATTCACCAGGATAATAACGAAATCCCGGCAGGTCTTTAAAACAGTTCCGTAATAAATATCCGGTTTCATTCTTATATGCCAGCAATGGCAGGGATTTGTTCACCCTTAAATCTGTCATGAGGTTAAAACAAAATGAGTAAAGTCTTTATTTGCGCCGCCATTCCGGACGAACAGGCAATAAAGGAAGAAGGTGCCGTCGCTGTAGCCACTGCCATTGAAGCCGGTGATGAACGTCGCGCCCGCGCAAAATTTCACTGGCAATTCCTGGAGCATTATCCGGCTGCTCAGGACTGCGCTTATAAATTTCTTGTCTGCGAGGATAAACCCGGTATACCCCGCCCTGCCCTCGATTCCTGGGATGCTGAATATATGCAGGAAAACCGCTGGGATGAGGAGTCTGCTTCCTTTGTCCCGGTTGAGACTGAATCCGATCCGATGAACGTCACTTTTGACAAGCTGGCCCCTGAAGTACAGAACGCTGTCATGGTTAAGTTCGACACATGTGAAAACATCACCGTTGATATGGTTATTAACGCACAGGAATTGTTGCAGGAAGACATGGCAACATTCGACGGACATATCGTTGAAGCGTTGATGAAAATGCCAGAAGTTAACGCCATGTATCCGGAGCTTAAGCTGCATGCCATCGGGTGGGTTAAGCATAAATGTAAGCCTGGTGCCAAATGGCCCGAAATTCAGGCAGAGATGCGCATCTGGAAAAAACGTCGCGAAGGTGAACGCAAGGAAACCGGAAAATACACGTCTGTTGTTGATCTCGCCCGCGCCAGAACCAATCAACAGCACAGTGAAAATTCAACAGGAAAAATCAGCCCGGTCATTGCTGCCATTCATCGCGAATACAAGCAGACATGGAAAACACTGGATGACGAACTGGCCTACGCTCTCTGGCCTGGTGATGTGGATGCCGGAAACATTGACGGCAGCATCCATCGCTGGGCAAAAAATGAAGTTATCGACAACGACCGCGAAGACTGGAAGCGTATCTCGGCATCAATGCGCAAACAGCCTGATGCCCTTCGCTACGACCGCCAGACTATTTTTGGCCTTGTCCGTGAACGTCCGATCGACATTCACAAAGACCCTGTGACACTGAACAAATACATTACTGAATACCTGACTACAAAGGGCGTGTTTGAAGATGAAGGAAGAAATCAGAGCGCAACTGATACTCTCTCGTCGCCAGTACCAGAAACTGATGCAGTGGAAACGGCAATTCCGGGCAACGAAAAAACCGAATGCAAAGTGGAAGTCGAACCATCTGTAGAGCGTGAGGGGCCGTTCTACTTCCTCTTCACCGACAAGGATGGCGAAAAATACGGTCGCGCAAACAAACTTTCTGGTCTGGAAAAAGCACTAGCCTTGGGAGCTACGGAAATCACAAAAGAGGAATACTTCGCACGTAAAAACGGCACGTACTCAGGTTCACAACAAAATACTGGTGCATCTGACACGACCGCACAACCAGAGCCGGTAAAAGTTACCGCTGACGAAGTAAACAAAATTATGCAGGCAGCCAATATCAGCCAGCCTGACGCCGATAAGTTGCTTGCTGCCTCTCGCGGAGAATTTGTTGCAGGGATTAGCGACCCGAATGATCCGAAATGGGTAAAGGGGATTGAAACCCGCGATTCTGTAAACCAGAACCAGCAAGAATCGGAACAGAACGACCAGAAAGCGGAACAAAACAGCCCAAATACGCAACAAAACGAGCCAGAAACGAAACAACCTGAGCCAGTAGCGCAACAGGAACCGGAAAAAGTCTGCACCGCCTGCGGTCAAAGCGGTGGCGGCAACTGCCCTGATTGTGGCGCGGTGATGGGTGACGCAACATACCAGGAAACATTCGATGAAGAGAATCAGGTTGAAGTTCAGGAAAATGATCCGAAGGAAATGGAAGGCGCTGAACATCCACACAAGGAGAATGCTGGTAGCGCTCAGGATCACGCCAGCGATAGTGAAACTGGCGAGACGGCAGATCCCTTAATTACGATGAACGGTCATCACGTTGTCACATCCACCAGCAGGACGTGTGACCATCTAATGATCGACCTTGAAACCATGGGAAAAAATCCTGATGCCCCGATTATCTCAATAGGTGCAATATTTTTCGATCCGCAAACCGGAGATATGGGACCGGAATTTAGTAAGACTATCGATCTGGAAACTGCTGGCGGAGTCATTGATCGTGACGTCATTAAAAGGTGGCTGAAGCAATCACGTGAAGCGCAGTCTGCCATTATGACCGATGAAATCCCGTTAGATGATGCACTGTTACAATTGCGGGAATTTATCGACGAAAACTCCGGTGAATTTTTTGTTCAGGTCTGGGGAAATGGAGCCAACTTCGACAACACGATTTTGCGCCGTTCATACGAACGGCAGGGGATCCCCTGCCCGTGGCGTTACTACAACGATCGCGATGTACGCACAATCGTTGAGCTGGGGAAAGCCATAGACTTCGATGCCAGAACGGCTATTCCATTCGAAGGTGAGCGCCATAATGCACTTGATGACGCCCGTTACCAGGCAAAATACGTTTCAGTTATCTGGCAAAAACTGATCCCGAATCAGGCTGATTTTTAATGTTCAACCCCGGTCGTTGCCCACCAGCTATAGTGGCGGCGACCATGATTAGCGAACGACGCTCATGGCAAGACTTATTCTGCTCACTGAGTGGGCAAAAGAGGAATTCAGTGAACCGGTCCCAACTCCGAGTACGTTAAGTAAATACGCTAAAGCCGGAATGATATTTCCTCTCCCCAAAAAAGTTGGAAGACGCTGGCGAGTGGATCCGCAAGCTCGCTTTGTCGGAATGGTAAACAAGCCGGAGGTGATCGCCACAGATCACCCTGCTTTGAAGAGGATACTGGAAGATGGCGCGCCCGCGAAAATATAAAACCAATGTTCCGGGATTATCTCCGTATTTTGACAAAAGAAATAACAAAGTTTACTGGCGTTACAGGCATCCCATAACAGGCAAAAATCACGGTCTCGGCAGTATTGACCAGAAACTGGCAGAAACTATTGCAGCAGAAGCGAACAGCCGTCTTGCCCGGCAGCAAATGGAACAAATGCTCAGTCTGCAGGAGAAAATTATTAGTGATACCGGCGGTTCATCAACCGTTACCATTTTTCTGAATAATTACAGAAAAATTCAACAGGAAAGATATGAAAACGGCGAGATCAAACTCAACACGCTGAAACAGAAAGCGGCCCCTCTCAGGGTATTTGATGAACGTTTTGGCACCAGACCGTTAGATGCCATAACCGTAAAAGATGTGGTATCAGTACTGGAAGAGTACAAGGCCAGAGGACATAACAGAATGGGACAAATTTTCAGGAAGGTACTGATCGATGTTTTCCGGGAAGCTCAGCAAACGGGCGATGTCCCGCCAGGCTTTAACCCTGCAGAATCGGCAAAAAAACCGCAGGTGCGGATATCAAGACAGCGACTGACTTTTGATGAGTGGATGATGATTTATAACGCAGCGGAAAAGGATGGTTACTTTTTACAGCGCGGTATGCTGCTGGCACTGATGACAGGCCAGCGCCTTTCAGATATTTGCAAAATGCAATTTTCGGATATCCGGGATGGTTATCTTCATGTCGAACAGCAAAAAACAGGAACCCGGATTGCCATCCCTCTGGCTCTGCGTTGCGATAAATTAAATCTCACCCTAGATGATGTGGTGTCATCCTGCCGCGATTGCGTTCTTAGTCCGTGGCTATTGCACCACCATCACGCGAAAGGGACAGCTAAGCGCGGCGGGATGGTTAAGCCAGCAACATTAACCGTTGCATTTAAAAAAGCCCGGGATTCTGTGGATTACAACTGGCGTGCTAATGGCACCCCACCCTCTTTCCATGAGCAGAGATCTTTATCAGAGCGATTGTTCAGAGAGCAGGGGGTTGATACCAAAATTTTGCTGGGCCATTCGAATCAAAAAATGACCGATATTTACAACGACGCACGCGGTAAGGAATGGAAAAAACTGGTCATTTGATGACCAGTTTTGCAGAGGGGTTTTGCAGAGGTTTTGCAGAGAAAATTAAAAACGATATCCTGCGGAGAACATAAACACCCACGGATCCAGTCGTACCGAGTCTTTTACGGTAGTAACACCAGATTTGTACTTAGCCGTGGTATCGATATCCATGTACCAGACTGACATGTTAACCAACCAGTCACGGTTAATCAGATAATCAACCCCCACCTGCCCGGCAGCTCCCCAGGAATCTTTCAGACTGAGATCGGAAAGCCCCGCCTCTTTGCCATGATCGTTAAATCCATTATCAAAGAAGGTGGTGTAGTTAATACCTGCCCCAACGTAAGGACGGAATTTGCTGCTGGCATCACCAAAATACCACTGCGCCATCAGTGTTGGCGGCAGATGATGAACGGTTGCAATATCGCCGGTCGCCCGGGTGCCGATTTTATGGCGGAACGGCGTCGCTGCCAGCAATTCCACACCAATGTTATCGGTCGCCATATAAGTAAACGTCAGGCCCAGTTGCGTGTTATTGGTCACGCTGAATCCACCCAGACTTCCTAACGTACCACCAGCACCTTCTGTTGGACGTACGGTTGCAGACCCTGCACGCATAAAAAATTCGCCTGCTTCATGCGCATAGGCACTGCCAGAGAGAAGAGTTGTTACTGCCAAAGCCGCCACTGTTAACTTTTTCATATCCGCTCCGTCGTTATGGTTATAAAAACGTGACGAATATACCTACATTGGAGTAACAAATGATCCTACATAGGTCACATTACATATGATAATTCACCATTTATTGATCTGGATTAATTTAGAAGTTGCATTGAAAATCCTGGTTAATGTGATTTAAATCAATTTTTAAATATTTTCGCTACGCAAATATTAACTCGCTCGCCACTTGCAGCGGTTTGCCCACGCCTGAAGGCCAGCAATTACCTCCGCTTTACAAAGATATGCTTTTCCATACAAGACCTGATGCTGCCACCCGAGGCTTAACCAGGGTACAATTGCCCGCTAATTAACACCTGCATAAAACTCAAGGAGAGTGCATGTCTATCACGGCGCAGTCCGTATACCGTGACACCGGAAATTTCTTCCGTAATCAATTTATGACCATTCTGTTGGTATCGTTGCTATGTGCGTTTATCACAGTGGTGTTAGGGCATGTTTTCTCACCCAGTGATGCACAGCTTGCGCAGCTCAATGACGGCGTGCCCGTTAGCGGCAGTAGTGGGTTGTTCGACCTGGTTCAGAATATGTCACCGGAACAGCAACAAATTTTGCTGCAGGCTTCAGCGGCGTCCACTTTTTCAGGATTAATCGGTAACGCCATTCTCGCCGGAGGCGTAATATTAATTATCCAGCTGGTGTCTGCGGGTCAGAGAGTCAGTGCGCTTCGAGCTATTGGTGCCAGTGCGCCGATATTGCCAAAGTTATTTATTCTGATTTTTCTGACTACCCTTTTAGTACAGATTGGCATCATGCTGGTGGTCGTTCCGGGAATTATCATGGCCATTTTACTGGCTCTGGCACCGGTGATGTTGGTACAGGACAAAATGGGCGTTTTTGCCTCGATGCGTAGCAGTATGCGGCTGACTTGGGCGAATATGCGTCTGGTGGCACCCGCAGTACTGAGCTGGTTGCTGGCAAAGACACTGTTGCTGCTTTTTGCCTCTTCTTTTGCCGCATTAACCCCGGAAATTGGTGCCGTACTGGCGAACACCTTGAGCAACCTGATTTCAGCCGTACTGCTCATCTATCTGTTCCGCCTGTATATGTTGATTCGCCAATAACCTTAAGCATTTGATTACGGAATCGTAAAATGAAGCAGTTTCTTGATTTTTTACCGCTGGTTGTCTTTTTCGCGTTTTACAAGATTTATGACATCTATGCGGCTACTGCGGCGCTGATCGTCGCCACGGCGATTGTGCTTATATATAGCTGGGTTCGCTTTCGTAAGGTTGAGAAGATGGCCCTGATCACTTTTGTTCTGGTGGTCGTCTTCGGTGGCTTGACGCTGTTCTTCCACAATGATGAGTTTATTAAATGGAAGGTTACAGTCATTTATGCTCTGTTTGCGGGAGCCCTGTTAGTCAGCCAATGGGTGATGAAAAAGCCGCTAATTCAGCGGATGCTGGGTAAAGAACTCACGCTGCCGCAACCAGTATGGTCGAAGCTGAATCTGGCCTGGGCTGTTTTCTTTATCCTTTGCGGTCTGGCAAACATCTACATCGCATTCTGGCTGCCGCAAAATATTTGGGTCAACTTTAAAGTCTTTGGCCTGACCGCCCTTACCTTAATCTTCACATTGTTAAGCGGTATCTATATCTACCGCCACATGCCGCAGGAAGATAAATCCTAACCAGACTGCCAGTCCTTCGGGGCTGGCGCTGTATCTCCTCTGTTCTCCTCAGGAAAATCATAGTAGCATCGCGCCTGTGATTTTCCTTTTAAGTCGGTTTTACCATGTCTACAACACATAACGTCCCTCAGGGCGATCTTGTTTTACGTACTTTAGCCATGCCCGCCGATACCAATGCCAATGGTGACATCTTTGGTGGTTGGTTAATGTCACAAATGGATATTGGCGGCGCTATTCTGGCGAAAGAAATTGCCCACGGTCGCGTAGTGACCGTGCGGGTTGAAGGAATGACTTTCTTACGACCGGTTGCGGTCGGCGATGTGGTGTGCTGCTATGCACGCTGTGTCCAGAAAGGGACGACATCGGTTAGCATTAATATTGAAGTGTGGGTGAAAAAAGTCGCGTCTGAACCCATCGGGCAACGCTATAAAGCGACAGAAGCATTATTTAAGTATGTCGCGGTTGATCCTGAAGGAAAACCTCGCGCCTTACCTGTTGAGTAATAATCAAAAGCCTCCGGTCGGAGGCTTTTGACTTTATGCTTACTGAATTTCGGTGGTGCCGTTAATTTTAAACAGGATATTCACCACAATCCCACTGCCTGGCTTACCCGGCTCATAACGCCATCTGCGCATCGCATTTTTCACCTCACGCTCAAACATATTCGCAGGCTTGGCTGAGAGGATTTGTACGTTATCCACGCGACCATCCGGCGTGACGTCAAATTTAACTTTAACCTGCCCTTCAATGCGCAATGCCTGTGCTCGTGCCGGATACTGCGGCTGATTACGGCTTAATGCGCGTGGTCCTGAAGCCACACTGGTAACCGGCTTGCTGGTTGCAGCCGTCGCCGTACTTGATGTCGGGCGTGCCGGTGCCGTATTTTCAAACGGTGATGCCGGACGCGACTCTACGGGTTTGACATCGCGTTTTGGCTGTTCCTGTACCTTTTTCACCGGCTTCGGTTTTGGCTTAGGTTTCGGCTTCGGCTTTTCAATGACCACCGGTGCTTCTTTTGGCGGTTCGGGGATCGGCTCAGGTTCCGGTTCTGGCTCTACCACCGGCTCCGGTGGCGGCTGAACGGCTTGTGGCGGTTCGAGATCCGCAGGCGCAACCATCGTGACAGAAATTGGCTGCGCAGGCGCAGGTAGTTCAATAACCTGATGTACCGAGGTATAGAGCAGACCCGCCACAACAGCACCATGAATGCAGACCGAAAGTAACGTCGGCCAGGGGAAGCGGCGAGGTAAATCAAGGGTCATTGAAGTCATAATCATTTCAGTAGAAAAACCAGGCCTCGATTTTAAATGCAAATAGCAATCATATTCAATAAGGCAAGACGATCAGGATCAGTGAAAATGTCATTTTTGGCGTAATTGACCTTACTTTATGCATGGTCTTAACAAAGACATCATCTTTCCGTTGCAGATCTTCGCCCTTTCAAATAACGTACTTTACAACTTTCCCGAACAAGGAGTTGTGCCCGTGTTGTATGTTATTTACGCTCAAGACAAAGCTGATAGCCTCGAAAAACGCCTTTCCGTTCGTCCGGCACATTTAGCACGTTTACAGTTACTGCATGATGAAGGTCGTTTGTTGACAGCTGGTCCAATGCCAGCGGTAGACAGTAACGATCCAGGGGCTGCGGGATTTACTGGCTCAACCGTTATTGCTGAATTTGAATCGCTGGAAGCAGCTCAGGCCTGGGCCGATGCTGACCCGTACGTAGCGGCAGGAGTCTATGAACACGTTTCAGTGAAACCATTTAAGAAAGTGTTCTGAATAGAGATTCAATATTTAAGGGCACGGTTTTTGCAACCGTGTTCTTGTTTGGCCTTTCCTTATAGGTCGGTCAGTGCATTCACCCCCACAAGCAGATAATAACTTTATCTGTATTTCTTTATATGATGTAAGCATATTCAGGAAAAATGCCCTTTCCTGACGCAGAGTTGCTCACTCAAAACCTTTGATTACTGCGGATAAAGTCATCTACTATTGTTTAACACATTCACGCGCTGCATGTATGTTCAGAAAATGTGCACGCTCAGATAATTAAACAAAATTGTGGTTACAGAGGTATCAGTGAGTCACTGGGCTACATTCAAACAAACAGCAACTAATTTATGGGTGACCCTACGGCACGACATTCTCGCGCTGGCCGTCTTTTTAAATGGATTGCTTATTTTTAAAACAATCTATGGTATGTCGGTCAATTTGCTAGATATTTTCCATATCAAAGCATTTTCAGAGTTGGATCTCTCCTTGCTGGCAAACGCCCCACTCTTTATGCTCGGCGTCTTTCTTGTCCTGAACTCCATTGGCTTACTGTTCCGGGCAAAGCTCGCATGGGCAATCAGTATCATTTTGTTGTTGATAGCGCTAATTTACACCCTGCATTTTTATCCCTGGCTGAAATTTAGTATTGGATTTTGCATTTTTACGCTGGTGTTTTTGCTGATACTGCGCAAAGACTTCTCCCACAGTAGCGCCGCAGCCGGGACAATTTTCGCATTTATTAGTTTCACGACGTTACTGTTTTACTCCACCTACGGTGCGCTTTATTTAAGCGAAGGTTTTAATCCGCGAATAGAAAGTTTGATGACCGCGTTCTATTTTTCGATAGAAACCATGTCAACCGTCGGCTATGGCGATATTGTCCCTGTTTCTGAATCAGCACGATTGTTCACTATTTCGGTCATTATTTCCGGCATTACCGTTTTTGCCACCTCTATGACCTCAATTTTTGGTCCGCTTATCCGCGGGGGATTCAACAAACTTGTAAAAGGAAACAATCATACAATGCATCGTAAAGATCATTTTATTGTTTGCGGACATTCGATTCTCGCCATCAATACGATCCTGCAACTGAATCAACGCGGACAAAACGTAACGGTTATCAGCAACTTGCCTGAAGATGATATCAAGCAACTTGAGCAACGCTTAGGCGATAACGCTGATGTTATCCCCGGTGACAGTAATGACAGTTCAGTATTAAAGAAAGCGGGAATCGATCGATGCCGGGCCATTCTGGCGCTGAGTGATAACGATGCAGATAACGCGTTTGTTGTACTCTCGGCAAAAGATATGAGCAGTGATGTCAAAACAGTTCTCGCCGTCAGTGATAGCAAAAACCTGAATAAGATTAAGATGGTACATCCGGATATCATTCTCTCACCGCAACTGTTTGGCAGCGAAATTCTGGCGCGAGTTTTAAATGGTGAAGAGATTAATAATGATATGCTCGTTTCAATGTTGTTGAACTCCGGTCATGGTATTTTCAGCGATAACGATGAACAAGAAACGAAAGCTGACAATAAAGAATCGGCGCAAAAATAGAGTTTAAAGACGGAAGAGTAAACTTATTGGGCACCGCAATGGTGCCCAGTACATTTAGATATTGTAGATCGCAAACAATAACGAGTTCCGCTGTTTGTTTAGAATGCACTTCCTGATGCTGTGGATACGCATATTTCGGCGCGACTGCCCCTCAAGCCAACGCGATTTACGTCGGCTAGCCTGACGCTGCATGCGCCAGCGCCCCACTTCCGTTCTACTCCGCTTCATGTTAACTACTCTATGCAATAACAGAATGGTCATTATACCCCCGCTCCCGACGCTGACCAGTGCTTTTCCCGCGTTTTTATTTGCCAGATGAATCCATATGCGTAAACTCATAACAATGCGCTTTCAAAAGGATTTCTAATCTATGACAACCGTTTATACGTTGGTGAGTTGGTTGGCCATTCTGGGATACTGGTTGCTCATTGCAGGCGTAACTTTACGCATTCTAATGAAACGACGCGCAGTTCCCTCCGCGATGGCCTGGCTGTTGATTATTTACATTCTGCCGTTAGTCGGAATTATTGCCTATCTTGCTGTTGGCGAGCTCCATTTAGGCAAACGCCGCGCTGAGCGCGCCAGAGCGATGTGGCCTTCCACCGCAAAGTGGCTTAACGACCTTAAAGCCTGTAAGCATATCTTCGCCGAAGAAAATAGCAGTGTCGCTGCGCCACTATTCAAGCTTTGTGAGCGTCGTCAGGGGATCGCTGGGGTCAAAGGGAATCAGCTACAACTGATGACCGAGTCAGATGATGTGATGCAGGCGTTAATCCGCGACATCCAGCTCGCGCGCCATAATATTGAGATGGTGTTTTATATCTGGCAGCCCGGCGGCATGGCGGACCAGGTGGCTGAATCATTAATGGCCGCTGCGCGACGCGGCATTCACTGCCGATTGATGCTCGACTCCGCCGGGAGTGTGGCTTTTTTCCGCAGCCCGTGGCCCGAGCTAATGCGTAATGCCGGTATTGAAGTGGTCGAAGCCTTAAAGGTCAATCTGATGCGTGTGTTTTTACGCCGTATGGACCTGCGCCAACATCGCAAGATGATCATGATCGATAATTACATCGCGTACACCGGCAGCATGAATATGGTCGACCCTCGCTACTTCAAACAAGATGCGGGCGTAGGGCAATGGATTGATCTGATGGCGCGTATGGAAGGTCCCATCGCTACCGCGATGGGGATTATTTATTCCTGCGACTGGGAAATTGAAACCGGGAAACGTATTCTGCCGCCACCACCAGATGTCAATATTATGCCGTTTGAGCAGGCCAGCGGTCACACCATTCACACAATTGCTTCTGGCCCCGGCTTTCCGGAAGATCTCATTCACCAGGCATTACTGACTGCGGCTTATTCGGCACGTGAATATTTGATCATGACGACGCCCTACTTTGTGCCCAGCGATGATTTACTTCATGCGATTTGCACGGCGGCGCAGCGCGGGGTGGATGTCAGTATTATCCTTCCGCGAAAAAATGATTCAATGCTGGTTGGCTGGGCCAGTCGCGCGTTCTTTACGGAACTGCTGGCTGCTGGGGTTAAAATTTATCAGTTTGAAGGCGGGTTATTGCATACCAAGAGCGTGCTGGTCGATGGCGAATTAAGTCTGGTTGGTACCGTTAACCTTGATATGCGTAGTCTGTGGCTGAATTTCGAGATTACCCTGGCAATCGACGATAAAGGGTTTGGTGCTGACCTCGCCGCCGTTCAGGACGATTATATTTCGCGTTCTCGTCTGCTCGATGCCCGTTTATGGCTAAAACGTCCATTATGGCAACGTGTCGCCGAGCGACTGTTTTACTTCTTCAGCCCGTTGCTGTAAAACGTCGCCAACAGAGGTTAAACAGGTAGTGACTATGGATATGGATCTAAACAATCGCCTGACTGAAGATGAAACGCTTGAGCAGGCCTACGATATTTTTCTCGAACTGGCTGCCGACAATCTCGATCCAGCTGATGTTCTGCTGTTCAATCTTCAGTTTGAAGAGCGCGGCGGCGCGGAGTTATTCGATCCGGCGGAAGACTGGCAGGAACATGTTGATTTCGATTTGAACCCGGACTTTTTTGCCGAAGTGGTGATTGGTCTGGCGGACAGTGAAGATGGTGAAATCAACGATGTTTTCGCCCGCATTCTGTTATGCCGCGAAAAAGATCACAAACTTTGCCATATCATCTGGCGGGAATAAATAATCACTTTCGGCGTGAAAAAGGGCTGACAACTGTCAGCCCTTATTGTGTTTAAAGCGGATCGACTTTCAGGCAAGAAACGGCGTGTCTGAAACTCCCCTCCAGAACAGGACGTGTTTTGGCGCACTCCGGACCGGCAATCGGGCAACGGGTACGGAAAACACAACCGGAAGGCGGGTTGATCGGCGACGGTAATTCCCCTTCCAGTAACTGGATGGTTTTATTCTTCTCCAGATCCGGATCAGGTATGGGGACTGCCGACATCAATGCCCTGGTGTAAGGATGTAGTGGATTGTGGTAGACCTCATCATAGGTCCCCAGTTCTACCGCATGGCCGAGATACATCACCAGCACACGATCGGAAATGTGTTTTACCACGGCCAGGTCGTGAGCGATAAAAATTAATGACAATCCCATCTCGCGTTGCAGCTGCTGGAGCAGGTTGACCACCTGCGCCTGAATTGACACGTCCAGCGCCGACACCGGCTCATCACAGATAATCAGCTTCGGTTCAAGAATAAGAGCACGAGCAATCCCGATACGCTGGCACTGCCCACCAGAGAACTCATGCGGATAGCGGTTAATCAGGTTAGGCAATAACCCGACTTTCAGCATCATCGCCTTCACGCGCTCGCGAACTTCCTGGCGTGACATTTTCGGATGATAGGTACGCAGCGGTTCAGCGATAATCTCGCCGATGGTCATACGCGGGTTTAGCGATGCCAACGGATCCTGGAAAATCATCTGAATATCACTGCGAACGGCACGCCATTCATCGGGCTTCATGCCCAGCAACTCTTTACCTAACCAGGCAACATGACCGTCGGTCGCCTTGACCAAACCGATGATGGCGCGAGCAAAGGTGGACTTACCGCATCCCGACTCCCCTACCACACCTAATGTTTCCCCTTCATACAGGCGAAGAGTGACACCATCGACGGCTTTGAGCGTTTTCGGCGGTTGCCAGAACCACTGTTTGCCATCTTTGATTTCAAAGTGCACTTTCAGATCGGCGATTTCAAGGAGGACTTTTCTTCCTTCAGTTACAGCATTCATAACAGTTCCTCCACCGGTTTAAAGCAAGCACGCAGACGGCCAGGCGTAAACTCTTCCAGCGGCGGTGCGCTACTACAAATTTCCATCGCATGTGGACAACGTGGCTGGAACGGGCAACCTTTCGGTAATCGCAGCAAGTTTGGCGGATTACCCGGGATGGTCAACATTGTTTCACCTTCCGCATCGAGACGCGGCACCGCGTTGAGCAAACCGATAGAATAAGGATGAACGGGTTGATAAAAGACATCGCGCGCATTGCCATATTCCATCGTGCGCCCAGCGTACATTACCAGCACTTTGTCGCAGATCCCCGCCACCACGCCAAGATCGTGGGTGATCATAATGATGGCGGTATTAAATTCCCGCTTCAGTTCATTTAATAGCGTCATGATCTGCGCCTGTACGGTGACGTCCAGCGCAGTAGTGGGTTCATCCGCAATCAGCAGCTTAGGTCGACATAGCAATGCCATCGCAATCATGACTCGCTGACGCATGCCACCAGAAAATTCATGCGGGTACATTTTCATGCGTTTACGTGCTTCCGGCATTTTTACCGCATCGAGCATCCGCACCGACTCTTCAAACGCCTCAGCTTTGCTCATGTTCTTATGCAGCATCAGCACTTCCATCAACTGCTCACCGACACGCATATAGGGATTCAACGAAGTCATTGGGTCCTGAAAAATCATTGAGATTTGTTCAGCGCGCAGTTTATTGAGTTCATGCTCTGGCAAATTGAGGATTTCACGCCCATTGAAGGTTGCCGATCCGCCAATACGTCCGTTGGCAGCCAACAGGCCCATCAACGCAAATGCAGTTTGCGATTTACCCGAACCAGACTCACCTACAATGCCCAGCGTTTCTCCGGCACGTAGGGAAAAATTCAAATCATTGACCGCCGTGACGTCGCCGTCCGGGGTACTAAAGGTGACACGCAAATCTTTCACGTTCAGCAGTGCGTCAGCCTGTTGTTGTGCGAGCGGCACAGTTGCAGTTTCAATTACGCTCATGGCTGCACTCCTTAACGATCTTTCGGGTCGAGGGCATCACGCAAGCCATCGCCGATAAAGTTGAAACAAAACAGTGTCACCACGAGGAATCCCGCTGGGAACAACAATAACCATGGAGAGACTTCCATCGAGTTCGCGCCATCACTCAGCAATGCACCCCAGCTGCTTAACGGCTCTTGCGTACCCAACCCCAGGAAGCTAAGGAAAGATTCAAAGAGGATCATGCTGGGCACCAGAAGTGATGCGTAGACCACCACCACACCGAGTACGTTCGGCACAATGTGGCGAATAACAATGCCCGACGTCGATACACCGCCAACTTGTGCCGCCTCAATAAACTCTTTGCGCTTCAGACTCAGGGTTTGCCCACGCACAATACGAGCCATATCCAGCCAGGAAACCATGCCTATCGCCACGAAAATCAGCAGGATGTTTTGACCGAAAAAGGTCACCAGCAAAATGACGAAGAACATGAATGGGAAGGAGTTGAGGATTTCCAGCAGACGCATCATTACCGAATCCACTTTACCGCCCAGATAACCGGAAAGCGAACCATAAAGTGTCCCGACGACCACAGCCACCAGTGCCGCAGCAACACCGACCATGAGTGAGATACGCCCGCCAATCGCAACGCGCACAAGCAGGTCGCGACCGGATGAGTCAGTACCAAAGTAGTGACCGGACTCCATATCCGGGGCGCTGGACATCATCGCCCAGTCAGTATCGTCATAGGCAAACTGCGAAAGCATCGGTGCCAGGATGACAAATAACGCGATCAGCACCAGCACTATCAGACTGGCAACCGCCGCACGGTTATGCATAAAACGTCGACGTGCGTCCTGCCACAAGCTGCGCCCTTCGACCTCCAGCTTTTCACTGAAATTTTCCAGCGTCTCGCTGTTTTTCTTACTTAACATCATCGCGAGCTCCAGTATCAGTAACGGATTTTCGGGTCGATAACCGCATATAGCACATCGACAATGGCATTAAACAAAATGGTTAACGCACCAACCAGGATAGTCAGGCTTAACACTAAGGAATAGTCACGGTTCAATGCGCCATTAACGAACAGTTGCCCAATCCCCGGCAAACCATAAATGGTTTCGATAACCATAGAACCGGTAATAATGCCGACAAATGCGGGGCCCATATAGGAGAGCACGGGTAACAGAGCAGGTTTTAATGCGTGGCGTAAAATGATCCGCCGCATAGGTAACCCTTTCGCCCGGGCAGTACGAATAAAGTTGGAGTGTAAAACCTCAATCATAGAGCCACGGGTAATACGCGCAATACTGGCGATATAGGCGAGTGACAACGCCACCATCGGCAATATCATGAATTTAAGCGCACCACCATTCCAGCCACCGCCCGGCAGCCAATGCAAAATGATCGCAAATATCATGACTAATAATGGCGCAACCACAAAACTGGGGATAACAACCCCGGTCATTGCCAGCCCCATCACGGTATAGTCCCATTTGGTGTTTTGTTTTAATGCTGCAATAACGCCAGCACTAACACCCAGTATTACCGCAAGGAAAAATGCTGTGGCTCCCAGTTTGGCAGAAACGGGAAAACTGGATGCAACCAGGTCGTTGACCGAATAATCTTTATATTTAAACGATGGACCGAAATCGCCATGCGCCAGTTGTTTCAGGTAGCTGAAATACTGTGTCATGATCGGATCATTAAGATGATATTTCGCTTCGATATTGGCCATCACTTCTGGCGGTAAAGTACGTTCGCCGGTAAAAGGGCTTCCCGGCGCGAGGCGCATCATGAAGAACGAAATAGTAATAAGAATAAATAGCGTCGGAATCGCTTCCAGACAGCGACGTAGAATAAATTTTAACATTGCCCTACCTTCTGGCCTGTGCCTTCTGTAATGCGATAAAAATCAGACACCGTGGAGCAGGACACGCCTGCCCCACGTATTGCCATTAGTGCTTCACAATGTACATATTCCGGGTGTAGGTATTATCCAGCGGATCTTTGCCGGTATAGCCACCAACCCACGGTTTCACCAGACGCGCATTCACGTAGTAATAAACAGGAACAATGGCCGAATCCTTATCCAGCTGTTGTTCTGCTTTAGTGTACAGAGCTGTGCGCTGCGCCTCGTCAGTCGCTTTCAGCGTTTCCGCCATAATGCTGTCAAAGGCCGGGCTCTTATAATGCGCGGTATTCATCGAGCTGTTCGACAGCATGGTGTTCAGGAAGGAAGTTGGTTCGTTGTAGTCTGCACACCAGCCTGCACGGGCCACATCAAAAGTGCCCTGGTGACGGGTGTCGAGGAACGTTTTCCACTCCTGGTTAACCAGTTTGACGTTTACACCAATGTTTTTCTTCCACAATGAAGAGGCTGCAATCGCCAGCTTTTTATGCAGATCGGAGGTGTTATACAACAGGTTGATGGTTAACGGTTTGTCTGCGGTATAACCCGCTTCAGCCAGCAGTTTTTTCGCTTCTTCGTTACGTTTTTCCTGGCTCCAGCCAAACCATTCCGGCTGAGTCAATTTTGCGCCATCAGTATACGGTGGAGTGTAACCATAGGCGGGCATGTCGCCCTGCGCTTTCACTTTATTAACAATGATATCGCGGTCCATACCCAGTTTCAGTGCGGTACGCACACGTACATCGTTAAATGGCGGTTTCTGGTTGTTAATTTCGTAATAATAAGTGCACAGGTATGGATCAACGTGAACTTCGTCCGGGATCTCTTTTTTCAGCTTCTGGAACAATTCGATCGGCATGTTGTTATAAGTCATGTCGATTTCACCACTACGGTAGCGATTGACATCGGTAACTTCAGAAGCAATAGGCAAATAGGTTACCTGGTTAATAACGGTTTTCGCGTTGTTCCAGTAGGTCGGGCTGCGTTCAAGAACGATTCGTTCGTTTACGACCCAATCTTTTAAGGTATAGGCACCGTTGGTGACGATATTACCAGGCTGGGTCCATTTTTCGCCGAATTTCTCGATAGCGGCTTTTGGCACCGGTGAAGTTGACGGGTGAACAAGTAATTTATAGAAGTACGGAACGGGTTCACTTAAGGTGACTTCTAATGTGTGATCATCAATAGCTTTCACGCCGAGATCGGTAATCGGTTTTTTCCCTTCAAGAATTTCATCAATACCGGCGATATGCCCATATTGCAGATAACTGGCATACGGAGAAGCGGTGTTCGGATCAACAGAACGTTGCCAGCTATACACAAAGTCTTGGGCTGTGACTGGCGTGCCATCAGACCATTTCGCATCTTTACGCAAATGGAAGGTCCAGACTTTCGCATCTTTATTATCCCAGGATTCAGCGACGCCAGGTGCCGGATGGCCGTCAAGATCGCTGACCAGTAAGCCTTCAAACAGGTCTCGGCTGATATTAGACTCCGGAACACCTTCAATTTTGTGCGGATCTAATGACTGAACTTCTGAACCATTGTTACGTACCAGCGTTTGTTTTTCCGCCAGTGTGACGCCTGCGGGTACATCAGCTGCCAGCGCGACATTCCCTGCCATAAGCGCAGCCAGAACGCCAGCTGCTACTAAACTTCTCTTGGTGATGTTGGTCATTGTTTTTTGGACTCCCTCATTATAATTACTGGTATTAACCAGCATGTGTAATCCCGGATTGGGACCCTGCACAGGCTCGGAGACTTTCTGCTGTCAGGTTACTTTATCGTTACGTATTACTATCACCGACTTTATTTATTCTGGTGATTCAGACGATCACCTTATGTCGATTCGTACTGTGTCTCCCCTGTCGAGACACATTATTCTTTCGCGACGCTCTTTAATTGTTAATTATTCTCATTACCAATAAAGAATCGTCTGGCGGTTGCCCGGAAAGTACCAAATGCGCTTCTTACTCGCCAATACATTTTGCAAAATTGTTAAGCAATTCTCTTTTATTGACCGTATCAGAATCTATAGCTTGCATCCATGTCTTAACAAACATCTTTTAATTCAATCAAATAGAGATTGGTTAAGCATGTCTCTCTTTTCTGATTACAGTTCCAGTAGTGAAATGCACAATAATTTAACAATTGATTATTATTTAGCACTTTCCTCTACCAAAAGCAGTGGAATTACTAATATCATTTCAATTATTCTTCAGCAAGCCCAGGATTATGATGTGGCGAAAATAACATGATGGTGAGGAGAAGCAGTTAAGGAAATCCTTATAACCAACTGTAATTTGAGAAGAATATTTTCACCCATTCCTTTTGCTTTTGATAACTGCGCGGGAACAAAGTAAAAATAATGACGAAGTAAACGGAGCATGACAGCTCCGTTTCATTTGAAAGGAATTAATTAAGCAGGCCGGGGAAAATCCCCTTAATACCAGTAACGATAAATTCAATCCCCAATGCCATCAGCAATAGCCCCATAATACGCGTGATCACGTTGATGCCGGTTTGGCGTAAAACCCGTACCAGCCACGGTGCCATGCGGAACAATCCCCAGCAACATAAAGCGAACAATGCAATAGCCACAAAGAAACCAAACAGATAGCTAATGCTGTGATAACGCGTACCCCAGACGATGGTAGAACTGATCGCCCCTGGCCCCGCCATCAACGGCAACGCCAGTGGCACCACACCAATGCTTTCACGTACCGCGGTTTCTGATTTTTCTTGCTTGTTCTGTTTATCCTCGCCAAGCTTGCCGCTGATCATCGACATCGCTATCGTCACCACCAGGATGCCCCCGGCGATACGGAACGAATCAATTGATATACCAAAAAGTTGCAGAATCGTGTCGCCGAGAAAAAGCGAGATCCACAAGATAATGGCCACAGACAGGTTGGCTGTAAGGTTAGTTTTGTTTCGCGCTGCCGCTGTCTGATAACTGGTCATGCTGATAAAGACGGGAATAATCCCTACCGGGTTGACCAGCGCAAATAACCCGATGAAAAATTTGAAGTAAACGGGAAAATCAAAAAGGGTCTGAATCACGGTTAGCTCCGAAGCAAAAGCCGGATAATGTTAGCCATAAATAAGGTTAAAAAGACGCGCTGACAATACGCCTTTTGACAGCATTTTTCACCTCCTAACTACTTAAAATTGCTATCATTCGTTATTGTTATCTGGTTGTGCAAAACATGATAATGTAGCCAACAAATCATACTACAATTTATTAACTGTTAGCTATAATGGCGAAAAGCGATGCTGAAAGGTGTCAGCTTTGCAAAAATTTGATTTGGATCACGTAATCAGTACCCAGAAGTGAGTAATCTTGCTTACGCCACCTGGAAGTGACGCATTAGAGATAATAACTCTAATGTTTAAACTCTTTTAGTAAATCACAGTGAGTGTGAGCGCGAGTAAGCTTTTGATTTTCATCGGTTAAGCAAATCATCACCGCACTGACTATACTCTCGTATTCGAGCAGATGATTTACTAAAAAAGTTTAACATTATCAGGAGAGCATTATGGCTGTTACTAATGTCGCTGAACTTAACGCACTCGTAGAGCGTGTAAAAAAAGCCCAGCGTGAATATGCCAGTTTCACTCAAGAGCAAGTAGACAAAATCTTCCGCGCCGCCGCTCTGGCTGCTGCAGATGCTCGAATCCCACTCGCGAAAATGGCCGTTGCCGAATCCGGCATGGGTATCGTCGAAGATAAAGTGATCAAAAACCACTTTGCTTCTGAATATATCTATAACGCCTATAAAGATGAAAAAACCTGTGGTGTTCTGTCTGAAGACGACACTTTTGGTACCATCACTATCGCTGAACCAATCGGTATTATTTGCGGTATCGTTCCGACCACTAACCCGACTTCAACTGCTATCTTCAAATCGCTGATCAGCCTGAAGACCCGTAACGCCATTATCTTCTCCCCGCACCCGCGAGCAAAAGATGCCACCAACAAAGCAGCTGATATCGTTCTGCAGGCTGCTATCGCTGCCGGTGCTCCGAAAGATCTGATCGGCTGGATCGATCAACCTTCTGTTGAACTGTCTAACGCACTGATGCACCACCCAGACATCAACCTGATCCTCGCGACTGGTGGTCCGGGCATGGTTAAAGCCGCATACAGCTCCGGTAAACCAGCTATCGGTGTAGGCGCGGGCAACACTCCAGTTGTTATCGATGAAACTGCTGATATCAAACGTGCAGTTGCATCTGTACTGATGTCCAAAACCTTCGACAACGGCGTAATCTGTGCTTCTGAACAGTCTGTTGTTGTTGTTGACTCTGTTTATGACGCAGTACGTGAACGTTTCGCAACCCACGGCGGCTATCTGTTGCAGGGTAAAGAGCTGAAAGCTGTTCAGGACGTTATCCTGAAAAACGGTGCGCTGAACGCGGCTATCGTTGGTCAGCCAGCCTATAAAATTGCTGAACTGGCAGGCTTCTCTGTACCAGAAAACACCAAGATTCTGATCGGTGAAGTGACCGTTGTTGATGAAAGCGAACCGTTCGCACATGAAAAACTGTCCCCAACTCTGGCAATGTACCGCGCTAAAGATTTCGAAGACGCGGTAGAAAAAGCAGAGAAACTGGTAGCTATGGGCGGTATTGGTCATACCTCTTGCCTGTACACTGACCAGGATAACCAACCGGCTCGCGTTTCTTACTTCGGTCAGAAAATGAAAACGGCTCGTATCCTGATTAACACCCCGGCTTCTCAGGGTGGTATCGGTGACCTGTATAACTTCAAACTCGCACCTTCCCTGACTCTGGGTTGTGGTTCCTGGGGTGGTAACTCCATCTCTGAAAACGTTGGTCCGAAACACCTGATCAACAAGAAAACCGTTGCTAAGCGAGCTGAAAACATGTTGTGGCACAAACTTCCGAAATCTATCTACTTCCGCCGTGGCTCCCTGCCAATCGCGCTGGATGAAGTGATTACTGATGGCCACAAACGTGCGCTCATCGTGACTGACCGCTTCCTGTTCAACAATGGTTATGCTGATCAGATCACTTCCGTACTGAAAGCAGCAGGCGTTGAAACTGAAGTCTTCTTCGAAGTAGAAGCTGACCCGACCCTGAGCATCGTTCGTAAAGGTGCAGAACTGGCAAACTCCTTCAAACCAGACGTGATTATCGCGCTGGGTGGTGGTTCCCCGATGGACGCCGCGAAGATCATGTGGGTCATGTACGAACATCCGGAAACTCACTTCGAAGAACTGGCGCTGCGCTTTATGGATATCCGTAAACGTATCTACAAGTTCCCGAAAATGGGCGTGAAAGCGAAAATGATCGCTGTCACCACCACTTCTGGTACAGGTTCTGAAGTCACTCCGTTTGCGGTTGTAACTGACGACGCTACTGGTCAGAAATATCCGCTGGCAGACTATGCGCTGACCCCGGATATGGCGATTGTCGATGCCAACCTGGTTATGGACATGCCGAAGTCCCTGTGTGCTTTCGGTGGTCTCGACGCAGTAACTCACGCCATGGAAGCTTATGTTTCTGTACTGGCATCTGAGTTCTCTGATGGTCAGGCTCTGCAGGCGCTGAAACTGCTGAAAGAATATCTGCCAGCGTCCTACCACGAAGGATCTAAAAATCCGGTAGCGCGTGAACGTGTTCACAGTGCAGCAACTATCGCGGGTATCGCGTTTGCGAACGCCTTCCTGGGTGTATGTCACTCAATGGCGCACAAACTGGGTTCCCAGTTCCATATTCCACACGGTCTGGCAAACGCCCTGCTGATTTGTAACGTTATTCGCTACAACGCGAACGACAACCCGACCAAGCAGACTGCATTCAGCCAGTATGACCGTCCACAGGCTCGCCGTCGTTATGCTGAAATTGCTGACCACCTGGGTCTGAGCGCACCGGGCGACCGTACTGCTGCTAAGATCGAGAAACTGCTGGCATGGCTGGAAACGCTGAAAGCTGAACTGGGTATTCCGAAATCTATCCGTGAAGCTGGCGTTCAGGAAGCAGACTTCCTGGCGAATGTGGATAAACTGTCTGAAGATGCATTCGATGACCAGTGCACCGGCGCTAACCCGCGTTACCCACTGATCTCCGAGCTGAAACAGATTCTGCTGGATACCTACTACGGTCGTGATTATGTAGAAGGTGAAACTGCAGCGAAAAAAGAAGCCGCTCCGGCTAAAGCTGAGAAAAAAGCGAAGAAATCCGCTTAATCAGTAGCGCTGTCTGGCAACATAAACGGTCCCTTCTGGGGCCGTTTTTTTGTTTTACCCAAAGCAACTTTCCCATAAACCGACAGCATTTGCCTTCATCATATTTACGGCGATGTATAACGCCTAAACACAGCGATATTGTACTTTACAGGTCACAAGTCAACGTCGGTGCTTAAGCGCCCTGTGAGGCGTATAGCGGCGTTAAAGAACTGTCGAGAAGGGTATATACACCGGAAGAAGTGAGTAAAACGAACTGACAGGATAAAAGCGCCCTGCTCACCCTGTCAGTAAAGAAATTCTTATTAATCGTGGCGATGCCTTTCCTGAATAGCCGTTAATGAGCCGACTTCTAACGCCTCTTTATAGTGTTTACGGCATACAGAAACGTAGCGTTCATTACCACCAATAACCACCTGCTCACCTTCGTTATAAGGTCTGCCTGCTTGATCAAGACGCAGCACCATGCTTGCTTTACGACCACAAAAACAGATGGTTTTTAATTCAACCAGTTTGTCGGACCATGCCAGTAAGTATTGGCTGCCAATAAATAATTCACCTCGAAAATCGGTACGTAAACCATAACAAAGTACGGGTATATCGAGTTGATCGACAACCTCCGATAATTCATATACTTGTTGTCTGGTTAAAAACTGGCATTCATCAACCAGTACGCAATGAATTGCCTGCTGTTCATGTTCCGCACGAATCTCATCAAATAATGATGAATTTTGGTTAAATAATTTTGCAGGCGATGACAAACCTATACGCGAACTGACTTTCCCGGCACCAAAGCGATCATCAATTTCTGCCGTATATACGACAGTGCGCATGCCGCGTTCCTGGTAATTGTATGAAGATTGCAACAATGCTGTAGACTTACCCGCATTCATTGCGGAATAGTAGAAATATAGCTGTGCCATCAGCCACAGGCCCTCAATGATATGAATTAAAGTTGGCTGGAGTTTATCATAATTCGTCAGTTTTTCAGCTCAACAGTATGCACAGAAGTGGTATATGCGTTCTCCCTTACGAAGCCTTGCATAATCCTTCTGAGCTATCATTACAACTGCCTCGCTTGTTATAAGCGGGTAAATGACTGCTGGTAACTATTCACAATCTTTAACCTGTTGCGCAAGTAATAGCCCTCTGTTGACCTCCTGGAGATAGTGCAATACTAAGTCCCTGCTCTTATTGCGACTGTTCTACTTTTCATCATTCGCTTAATAGGGAATTCTCGTAAACACGACTAATACAGAAGACTGAAAGGTCGTCAGCCTACGATAATCTCCCCATAAAATGTGACATGAATCAGGAAGTTTTAACCTCACGTGCTGCGAAATCATCGGCGCAAATAGGGCTATATGCCGCGTCTTTTCTGGCTAATTTTATGAAAAGATATTTATTGGCGGCACAAAATAAAGAACAATTTTGAATTCCTTACATTCCTGGCTATTGCACAACTGAATTTAAGGCTCTATTATTACCTCAACAAACCACCCCAATATAAGTTTGAGATTACTACAATGAGCGAAGCACTTAAAATTCTGAACAACATCCGTACTCTTCGTGCGCAGGCAAGAGAATGTACACTTGAAACGCTGGAAGAAATGCTGGAAAAATTAGAAGTTGTTGTTAACGAACGTCGCGAAGAAGAAAGCGCGGCTGCTGCTGAAGTTGAAGAGCGCACTCGTAAACTGCAGCAATATCGCGAAATGCTGATCGCTGACGGTATTGACCCGAACGAACTGCTGAATAGCCTTGCTGCCGTTAAATCTGGCACCAAAGCTAAACGTGCTCAGCGTCCGGCAAAATATAGCTACGTTGACGAAAACGGCGAAACTAAAACCTGGACTGGCCAGGGCCGTACTCCAGCTGTAATCAAAAAAGCAATGGATGAGCAAGGTAAATCCCTCGACGATTTCCTGATCAAGCAATAATCTTTTGTAGATTGCACTTGCTTAAAAATCCCGCCATCGGCGGGATTTTTTATTGTCCGGTTTAAGACAATTTAATAAGAATAAGCTATAAAAAAACGGCGTCGATTGCTCAACGCCGTTTCGTGGATAACACCGATACGGATGTTACTTCTTAATGCCCATCTCTTCTTCAAGCCAGGCTTTAAATTCCGTACCAAGGGTGTTATGACGAATACCGTATTCAACGAAGGCCTGCATGTAACCTAATTTATTACCACAGTCATGGCTCTTCCCTTTCATATGATAGGCTTCCACCGTTTCTTTTTCGATCAGCATATCAATTGCGTCGGTGAGCTGAATTTCATCACCAGCTCCCGGAGGGGTTTTTGCCAGCAACGGCCAAATATCCGCGCTAAGTACGTAACGACCCACAATAGCGAGATTAGACGGCGCAACATCCGCTTTTGGTTTTTCAACCACGCCAACCATAGGTACGCTTTCACCCGGCGCTAATTCAACGCCTTTGCAATCCACAACGCCATATGCGGTCACATCAGCAACCGGTTCAACCATGATCTGGCTATGACTCGTTTCATCAAAGCGGCGGATCATCTCTGCCAGGTTATCCTGTGACAAATCGGATTCATATTCATCCAGAATAACGTCAGGCAAAATAACAGCCACAGGTTCATCACCCACTACCGGGTGAGCACACAATACCGCATGTCCCAGGCCTTTCGCCAGCCCCTGACGAACTTGCATAATAGTCACGTGCGGCGGACAAATAGACTGCACTTCATCAAGCAGTTGACGTTTTACACGTTTTTCCAGCATTGCTTCCAGTTCAAAACTGGTATCAAAGTGGTTTTCAATCGAGTTTTTAGATGAGTGAGTAACCAGCACAATTTCAGTAATGCCAGCCGCAATACATTCATTCACGACGTATTGAATTAATGGCTTATCGACAAGTGGCAGCATCTCTTTCGGGATGGCTTTCGTCGCCGGCAACATCCTGGTTCCTAATCCCGCAACGGGGATAACGGCTTTTTTGACTTTCGTATTAATGGCAGCCATTTAAATTCTCCTGGACTGTTCGTGTTTTGAACGTGTTCATATTTCTGTATCGCATCCCAGTATATCAGCACCCCGAAGGGGCTAAGTTCTGAAAAGGAGGCGAGTTAGCATAATTAAGACAATTACTTATACGAATGGCGACGATAGTACCACCAGCCGACATTAGCTGGTAATGCAAATTTAGCCCGCGTTATCGTTTGCTCATTCTGCAGACAACATCAAGCGAAGCCGACCATCGGTTCCCCATATTTGGCATTGCCAGGCATCGCATCGCTGGCTCAATTGATTCAAATAAGCGTTACCTAAAGTGCCTAACGGAACACCATTACTGATTTGCACCTGGTGTTCGCCGGTATTTAACGTCGCATTCAGCCCCGCAGAAACCAGAATGAGATTTTTCAGTTCGCGATGATAATAGCCAACTAATAGCGGAAACTGCCCCGGCAGATTGGCCTGACGGAGTAAATGGTTTACCTGCTTCAATAACGCGCCCAACTCTGGCAACCGTTGATTTTGATGTGCAAGCTGTTCCTGTAATAATCCGTTAAACAATGCGCGTAATAACAAGGCAGCAAGTACGCCATTATGTCCAGCTCTGGTGACATCAAGGCAATAAAATGCCAGATCGTTTTCCGAAAGTGCGGCAATATCAAGCACCAGGCCGGGTTTGTCCGCGGCAACCAATTGACGATAATTAACCCGGCAATGGGAAATCACCTGCTGAACCGGCGGTTGCAATTCCTGTAATAATTTCGCCGCTGCGGCAGGGTTATCAACCATTGCATCCCAGTCGCGAAAAAGCCTTTCCTCTTCCTCAACGCGGGAATTAAACATGCTGGGATAGAGACAGGCAAAAACCATCTCGCGCAAGCGATTCAGATCTTTAACTGGTTTCAGCAAAACATCTTCAACGCCCAGACGTAACGCTTTGGCAATATCTGCCATATTTTCAGTGGCAGATATCACCAGAACTGGGGTCTGGTCGCCTCTGTTACGTATATGCTCCAGCAGTTTAAGCCCGTTCATTCGTGGCATCGCGATATCACATATCATCAGGTCTGGAGTGAAACCTCCCAGCAACTCAAGGGCATCCACCCCATCAGCCGCCAGTACCGTTGTCGCTCCCAATGAGGAAAACCACGAATCCAGAAGCGAGCGAAATACCTGCTCATCTTCAACAATGAGAATCTGTTTTCCGACCAATGGCTGCGTCATGTTCTCTCCCCTGACTGGCTTTACTCAATAGTGGCATGCTATTGCCACCTGCGCCTGTCAGAATTAACTTAAGTGTAGATAAAAATTCTGGTCAAATGTTGGTGCGTACCAACGGCAAAAGTTCGTCCATTTTCTTTTCCACTGCCAGCTGCCCGGCCGCAATGGCAGCGTGCGCGCGATGGAAATCAAGCGTAGATATTTGCGGGCAAACAGGTTGAATCAGAATATCGGGCGGATCACCTGCCATGCGGTTCCTTTTAAGGCGGTTCTCCAGCACCTGGATAGAAGTGGTCATAATCTCTGTTGCCGTTGGCGCTGTCACCGCCCGACGTGTCGTTATGCTGCCCAACCTTTCTTTCAGACGCGCATGCCACGGCAGAGAATCACCATTCTCGCTATTTTCTTCACTGACATTAAAGGAGAGCAGATCTTGTTGCATCAAATGAGCATCGTGCTGCAGGTCGACCGCTATCACAATATCAGCACCCAATGCACGCGTGAGCGAAATAGGAATTGGGTTAACTACAGCGCCATCAACCAGCCAGTAGCCGTTATGCGCAACGGGTGCCATTAGTCCTGGAATACTGCATGATGCACGAATAGCAAGATGAAGATCGCCTTCAGTAAACCATAATTCGCGCCCAGTACTTAAATTGGTGGCAACAGCCGCGAAGCGACGGGAACAATTTTCGATCTCGGTTTCCGGCATTATTTCGCGATATTGATTGAAGACACGCTCGCCGCGCAGTAACCCACCGCGCTGCCAGGAGAGATCCATCAGGCGTAAAACATCCCAATAACTGAAAGAGGTCACCCAATCTTCCAGCGCAGATAGTCGATCGCATGCATAGGCAGCGCCCACCAGCGAACCAATTGAACATCCTGCAACGATATCAATTTCAATACCCACTTTTTTTAGCGCATTAATAACGCCAATATGCGACCAACCTCTCGCCGCGCCAGATCCCAGCGCCAGCCCTATTTTTATCTTTCTCATTATTCCCGCAAGATTCCCCTGGAATGCAATCGTAGCAACATCGCTACTGCTCGGTTAACATAGTGCTACTCAGGCGGTTAATACGCCGTTATTGTTTCCAGGGAGATTATTTGTGTCTCAGCTTTGTCCCTGTGGTAGTGCTGTCGAGTATAGCCTATGTTGCCACCCTTATGTGTCTGGTGAAAAGGTTGCACCTGATCCAGAACATCTCATGCGTTCGCGTTACTGCGCTTTTGTGATGAAAGACGCAGATTATTTAATAAAGACCTGGCATCCATCTTGTGGAGCGGCGGCGTTACGTGCCGAATTGATTGCCGGATTTGCGCATACTGAATGGTTGGGATTGACCGTATTTGAACATTGTTGGCAGGACGTCGACAATATCGGATTTGTCAGTTTTGTTGCGCGATTTACCGAAGGTGGCAAAACAGGTGCAATCATTGAACGTTCGCGATTTTTGAAAGAAAACGGTCAATGGTACTATATTGACGGTACACGTCCGCAGTTTGGCCGCAACGATCCCTGCCCTTGTGGTTCAGGTAAAAAATTTAAAAAGTGCTGCGGCCAATAATGGTTGACGGTACGGTTTAGCAAACACTCTCAACAAGGTTTTTCCAGCAATGCATTCACTCCAACGTAAAGTTCTGCGTACTATTTGTCCGGACCAAAAAGGTCTGATCGCACGTATTACCAATATTTGCTACAAGCACGAGTTAAATATCGTACAGAACAATGAATTTGTTGATCACCGTACCGGGCGCTTTTTTATGCGCACGGAACTGGAAGGAATTTTTAATGATTCCACCCTGCTGGCGGATCTCGACAGCGCATTGCCAGAAGGCTCCGTACGTGAGCTGAATCCTGCTGGTCGTCGCCGGATAGTGATTCTGGTCACTAAAGAGGCGCATTGCCTTGGCGATTTGTTGATGAAAGCCAATTACGGCGGCCTGGATGTCGAAATCGCGGCAGTTATTGGTAACCACGATACTTTACGTTCTCTGGTTGAGCGTTTTGATATTCCGTTTGAGCTGGTAAGCCATGAAGGGTTAAGCCGCAACGAGCACGATCAAAAGATGGCGGATGCCATTGATGCTTATCAGCCTGACTACGTGGTGCTGGCGAAGTATATGCGGGTATTAACGCCAGAATTTGTGGCACGCTTCCCGAATAAGATCATCAATATTCACCATTCATTCCTGCCAGCGTTTATCGGCGCACGTCCTTATCACCAGGCCTATGAACGTGGCGTGAAGATTATTGGCGCAACCGCTCACTATGTGAATGACAATCTGGACGAAGGTCCAATCATCATGCAGGACGTTATTCATGTCGATCATACCTACACAGCTGAAGATATGATGCGCGCAGGTCGTGACGTCGAGAAAAACGTCTTAAGTCGCGCACTCTACAAAGTACTGGCGCAGCGCGTCTTTGTTTACGGTAATCGGACGATTATTCTTTAATCGCCAGCAAAAATAACTGGTTACCTTTAATCCGTTACGGGTGAAAATTACGCAACCAGTTCATTTTTCTCAACGTAACACTTTACAGCGGCGCGTCATTTGATATGATGCGCCCCGCTTCCCGATAAGGGAGCAGGCCAGTAAAAAGCATTACCCCGTGGTGGGGTTCCCGAGCGGCCAAAGGGAGCAGACTGTAAATCTGCCGTCATCGACTTCGAAGGTTCGAATCCTTCCCCCACCACCATCTCAAGCATTACCTCAAAATTTGAATTACCCCTGGTGGGGTTCCCGAGCGGCCAAAGGGAGCAGACTGTAAATCTGCCGTCATCGACTTCGAAGGTTCGAATCCTTCCCCCACCACCATCACTTTCAAAAGTCCGTGAACTCTCAAACGAATCCGCGATTAAATATTCTGCCCATGCGGGGAAGGATGAGAAGCTTCGACCAAGGTTCGACTCGAGCGCCAGCGAGAGAGCGTTGCCGCAGGCAACGACCCGAAGGGCGAAGCGCGCAGCGCTGAGTAATCCTTCCCCCACCACCATCACTTTTCAAAAGTCCGTGAACTCTCAAACGAATCCGCAATTAAATATTCTGCCCATGCGGGGAAGGATGAGAAGCTTCGACCAAGGTGCGACTCGAGCGCCAGCGAGAAAGCGTTGCCGCAGGCAACGACCCGAAGGGTGAAGCGCGCAGCGCTGAGTAATCCTTCCCCCACCACCATCACTTCCTGTAAATACTCAAAACCTGTTACTCCGAGCTAATTCTACCCAATGGCACCGCGTTTACCGGACCTACAATATCCTCCCCTGTAGGTCGGATAAGCGAAGCGCATCCGACAACTCACCCCGTACCGTGCCCATAAAAAACCCCGCCGAAGCGGGGTCTATGCAAACTAAAATTCGCTTAGTGACGAGCGCGCACCAGCTGATACTTACGTGTCAGATACTCCACCGGTACGCTCCAGATGTGCACCAGACGCGAGAACGGGAACAGCAGGAATAACGTCATCCCCAACACCAGGTGCAGACGGAAGATAAATGCCACACCATCAAGGTGTTGAGAAGCACCACCGTGGAAGGTCACTACCGACTGCGCCCAGCCAACCAGTTTCATCATCTCGCTACCGTCCATATGCTGGGCTGAGAACGGAATGGTCAGCAAGCCCAGCGCGCACTGGATAACGAGCAGCGACAGGATCAGGATATCCGCTCCGGTAGTCGTTGCACGCACGCGTGGGCTGAACAGACGACGTTTCAGCAACAGCACGCCGCCAATCAGACACAGCACGCCGCTGGCACCACCAGCAAACATCGCCATTTTTTGTTTCACTTCAATCGGCAGCCAGGCTTCATACATCCAGTGCGGCGTCAGCATACCGAAGAAGTGACCGACAAAAATCCCCAGAATACCGATATGGAACAGGTTCGACGCCAGGTTCATCCCTTTGCGATCCAGCATCTGGCTGGACGCCGCGCGCCAGGTGTACTGCCCGTAGTCATAACGCAGCCAGCTACCAATCAGGAAGACCGCCCCGGCTATGTACGGGTAGATATCAAAGAAGAACATATTCAGGAATTGCATTAGTGCTGTCCTCCGGTGGTGATATTCAGATATTGCGGCGCGACGGCACCGGCAAAGCGACGCTGATGAGCAGTGATTGCTGAATCACCGCAGCCTTTGTCAGCAAAGAATTTAACCTGCTCTTCTTCCCAGACAGCATCCAGCGCCTGCGGCGTATCGTCGCGCGCTTCGTCGGCAATTTTTTCCGCCACTTTGTCACTGTCGATAGCGGTATTGGCCAGTTTCAGCAGCAGATCAAACAGCACGGCATAACGGCTTTCACGCTGTTGCAGACGCGCGCTCAGCAATGCCAGAATCGGCGCAATATCTTTCAAACCCTCCACGGCTTCGCTTTGCGGCAGCTGCGCCAGATACTCCAGATACAGCGGCAGGTGGTCCGGCAATTCGCGGCTGTTTAACTGCAAACCGTGCTGCTCGTACTGTGCCAGCAGGTCCACCATCGCCTGACCGCGATCGCGGGATTCCCCGTGAACGTGTTCAAACAGCAACAGCGACGTGGCGCGACCACGATCGAACAGTTCGCTGTACTGCGCCTGGGCATCGAGCGGATCCATCGTCGTTAAATCGCGCAGGAAAATGCCCAGCGCATGGGCATCTTCTTTCGACAGATTTTTCGACGCAGCAATTGCCTCAAACATCTCTTGTTGATGCTGCCATAAAGCAGCATCCGGATATTCAAGGAGACGCGATACAATCACGAGTTCGATCATGGGTGCGGCTCCGTTTTGCTGGTTACGTCGATGGCATCGATACGGCGGCTGTTGAACAGATTGAATTTGGTATCTGAACCGTGGCAGCCATCACCAAAGGTAAAGCCGCAGCCATTTTTCTCCGGGAAGGCTTCCCGCGCCAGTTCACGATGACTGCTCGGCACCACAAAGCGATCTTCGTAGTTAGCAATCGCCAGATAACGGTACATCTCCTGTGCCTGGGCTTCGGTCAGACCGACCTCTTCCAGCGCACGGGTATCGACTTTACCGTCAACGGTTTCAGCACGTTTGTAATGACGCATCGCCAGCATACGTTTCAGCGCGCGCAGTACCGGTTTGGTATCACCGGCGGTCAGCAGATTCGCCAGATACTGTACCGGAATACGCAGGCTTTCGACGTCTGGCAGAATGCCGTTGCTGCCCAGCTCACCCGCGTCTGCTGCAGACTGAATCGGCGACAGAGGCGGCACGTACCAGACCATCGGCAGTGTGCGATATTCTGGATGCAGCGGCAGCGCCAGTTTCCATTCCATCGCCATTTTATAAACCGGCGACTGCTGTGCGGCTTCAATAACGCTCAGCGGAATACCGTCTTTAATTGCCTGCTCGATGACTTTCGGATCGTTCGGATCGAGGAACACCTCCAGCTGACGCTGGTAGAGATCTTTCTCGTTCTCGGTGCTGGCTGCACGTTCAATGGCGTCCGCATCGTACAGCAGCACGCCGAGATAACGGATACGACCGACACAGGTTTCAGAGCACACCGTCGGCTGACCCGCTTCAATACGCGGATAGCAGAAGATGCACTTCTCAGACTTACCGCTCTTCCAGTTGAAGTAGATTTTTTTGTATGGGCATCCGGTGATGCACATACGCCAGCCACGGCATTTATCCTGGTCGATCAGGACGATGCCATCTTCTTCACGCTTGTAAATCGCACCGCTCGGGCAGGTCGCCACACATGCCGGGTTCAGGCAGTGTTCGCACAGGCGCGGCAAATACATCATGAAGGTGTTTTCGAACTGGCTATACATCGCCTTCTGGATGTTGTCGAAGTTCTTGTCTTTCGCCAGTTTGTCAAACTCACCGCCCAGGTCATCTTCCCAGTTCGGCCCTTTTTCGATTTTCGCCATCCGTTCCCCGGTAATCAGCGAACGCGGACGGGCAATCGGCTGCGATTTGCTGCCTTCCGGCGCGGTATGCAGGTTCTGATAGTCAAAATCGAACGGCTCGTAATAATCGTCGATCCCCGGCAGATGCGGGTTAGCGAAGATTTTACCCAGCAGCATGGCACGGTTACCCATGCGCGGCTGCAGTTTGCCGTTGATTTTACGAATCCAGCCGCCTTTGTATTTTTCCTGGTTTTCCCAGTCAGTCGGGAAGCCCTGGCCCGGCTTGGTTTCCACGTTGTTGAACCACGCGTATTCCACGCCTTCGCGGCTGGTCCAGACGTTTTTACAGGTAACTGAACAGGTGTGGCAGCCGATGCACTTATCGAGATTCAGCACCATGCCGACTTGTGAACGAATTTTCATTTTACGCTCTCCTGTACCTGGTCATTGCCTTCGCCATCTAACCAGTCAATGTTCTTCATCTTACGCACCACAACAAACTCATCGCGGTTAGAACCTACGGTGCCGTAGTAGTTAAAGCCGTATGCCAGATGGGCATAGCCGCCAATCATATGCGTCGGTTTCGGCGTGATACGGGTGACCGAGTTATGGATACCACCACGCTGTTGGGTAATTTCCGAACCCGGCAGGTTAACGATACGTTCCTGCGCGTGGTACATCATGGTCATCCCTGCCGGAACACGCTGGCTGACAACCGCACGGGCAGTCAGTGCACCGTTGCTGTTGAAGACTTCAATCCAGTCGTTATCGGCGATACCCAGCTCTTTGGCATCGGCTTCACTCAACCAGACCACCGGACCACCGCGACCTAAAGTCAGCATCAGCAGGTTGTCGCTGTAGGTGGAGTGGATACCCCACTTCTGGTGCGGCGTCAGGAAGTTGAGCGCTTTTTCCGGGTTACCGTTAGATTTCTGGCCCATCACCTCTTTTACCGAACGGGTGTCGATTGGCGGGCGATAAACCAGCAGGCTTTCACCGAAATCACGCATCCACTGGTGATCCTGATACAGCTGCTGACGGCCAGAGAGCGTACGCCATGGGATCAGCTCGTGAACGTTGGTGTAACCGGCGTTGTAAGAAACGTGTTCATCTTCAAGGCCAGACCAGGTCGGGCTGGAGATGATTTTGCGCGGCTGTGCCTGAATATCGCGGAAGCGAATCTTCTCGTCTTCTTTATTCAGCGCCAGATGCGTATGGTCACGACCGGTAAACTCGCTCAGGGCAGCCCAGGCTTTCACGGCTACCTGACCGTTGGTTTCCGGTGCCAGCGTCAGGATCATCTCTGCCGCATCAATTGCGGTGTTCAGCATGGGCTGGCCTTTTGCCGGACCTTCCGCTTTGGTGTAGTTGAGCTTACGCAGCAGATCCATCTCGCTCTGGGTGTTCCAGGCAATCCCTTTACCGCCGTTACCGATTTTCTCCATCAGCGGGCCGATAGAGGTAAAGCGTTCGTAAGTTGCCGGATAATCGCGCTCTACGACCATAATGTGCGGTGCAGTTTTACCTGGGATCAGGTCGCATTCGCCTTTTTTCCAGTCTTTCACATCCAGCGGTTGCGCCAGTTCAGCGGCAGAGTCGTGCTGGATAGGCAGCGTGACGATGTCAGTTTCTTTACCCAGATGACCAACGCACACTTCGGAGAATTTCTTCGCGATGGCTTTGTAGATTTCCCAGTCGCTTTTCGCTTCCCAGGCCGGATCGACCGCCGCAGACAGCGGGTGAATAAACGGATGCATATCCGAAGTATTCATGTCGTCTTTTTCGTACCAGGTCGCCGTCGGCAAAATGATGTCGGAATAGAGACAGGTGCTCGACAGACGGAAGTCCAGCGTCACCACCAGATCCAGCTTGCCTTCCAGACCGTTGTCCTGCCAGTCCACTTCTTCCGGCTTCACGCCGCCCTGCTGCCCCAGGTCTTTGCCCTGGATACCGTGCTCCGTCCCCAGCAGGTACTTGAGCATAAACTCATGACCTTTACCGGAAGAACCGAGCAGGTTAGAACGCCAGATGAACAGGTTACGCGGGTGGTTTTTACCGTTTTCTGGTTGTTCTGCCGCAAAACGGATAGAACCCTCTTTCAGGGATTTCACGGTGTAATCCACCGGATTCATGCCCGCTTTTTTCGCTTCGCCAGCGATAGTTAGCGGGTTAGTGCCTAACTGCGGCGCAGACGGCAGCCAGCCCATACGTTCTGCACGGACGTTAAAGTCGATCAAGTGTCCGGTATAACGGGATTTATCCGCCATCGGCGACAGCAACTCGTCTGCGGTCACGGTTTCATAACGCCACTGGCTGGAGTGGTTATAAAAATAAGAGGTGCTGTTCATGTGACGCGCCGGACGCTGCCAGTCGAGGGCAAACGCCAGCGGCTGCCAGCCGGTTTGCGGACGCAGTTTTTCCTGACCTACATAGTGCGCCCAGCCCCCCCCGCTCTGACCGACACAGCCGCAGAAAATCAGCATGTTGATCAGACCACGATAGTTCATATCGAGGTGATACCAGTGGTTCAGCCCCGCACCGACGATAATCATCGAACGACCGTGCGTTTTATCCGCGTTATCGGCAAATTCACGGGCGATGCGAATAATCTGGCTGCGAGAAACGCCGGTAATCTGCTCGGCCCACGCAGGGGTGTAAGCTTTCACATCGTCGTAGCTGGTTGCGCAGTTAACGTCGTTCAGGCCACGTTCCAGACCATAGTTTGCCAGCGTCAGATCGTAAACGGTGGTCACCAGAGCGGTGCAGCCATCAGCCAGTTGCAGGCGTTTCACCGGCAGCTTGTGCAGCAGAATGTTTTCCAGTTCCACTTTGTTGAAGTGTTCAGTGCCGTCGCCACCAAAGTACGGGAAGCCCACCTCAGCGATCTCATCCTGGCTACCCAGCAGGCTCAGTTGCAGCTCGGTTTCTTCGCCAGTTTTGCCGTCGCGCTGCTCAAGATTCCATTTGCCCTTCTCGCCCCAGCGGAAGCCAATAGAACCGTTCGGCGCAACCATTTCGCCATTGGTATTAAAGGCGACTGTTTTCCATTCCGGATTGTTTTCCTGGCCCAGCGCATCCACCAGATCGGCAGCGCGCAGCATACGACCCGCAGCGTAGTAACCGTCGCGCTCTTCCAGCATCACCAGCATCGGCATGTCGGTGTAGCGACGCACATAGTCGGTGAAATACTGGCTTGGGTTGTCGAGGTGGAATTCACGCAGCATTACGTGGCCCATCGCCAGCGCCATTGCCGCATCGGTGCCCTGTTTCGGTGCCAACCACAGATCGCACAGTTTGGCGATTTCAGCGTAGTCTGGCGTGACGGCAACAGTTTTGGTGCCTTTGTAACGCACTTCAGTAAAGAAGTGAGCATCCGGGGTACGCGTCTGCGGCACGTTTGAACCCCAGGCGATGATGTAGCTGGAGTTGTACCAGTCAGCAGATTCCGGTACGTCAGTCTGCTCGCCCCAGGTTTGCGGAGATGCAGGAGGCAGGTCGCAGTACCAGTCGTAGAAGCTTAAGCAAGTACCGCCAAGCAGCGAGAGATAGCGCGCGCCGGAAGCGTAAGAAACCATCGACATTGCCGGAATTGGCGAGAAGCCAGCGACGCGGTCCGGGCCGTAGTTTTTGATGGTGTAAACGTTAGAGGCGGCGATCAGTTCATTCACTTCCTGCCAGGAAGAACGAACAAAACCACCGCGTCCACGCGCCTGCTTAAAGCTTTTCGCTTTATCGGCGTCTTCAATGATAGAAGCCCATGCCTCAACCGGATCGCTATGCAGCGCCTTCGCTTCACGCCACATTTTCATCAGGCGTTTGCGCATCATCGGGTATTTCAGACGGTTGGCGCTGTAAAGATACCAGGAGTAGCTGGCACCACGCGGGCAGCCGCGAGGTTCATGGTTTGGCAGGTCCGGGCGAGTACGCGGATAGTCAGTCTGCTGGGTTTCCCAGGTCACCAGACCGTTTTTAACGTAGATTTTCCAGCTGCAGGAGCCGGTGCAGTTTACCCCGTGGGTAGAGCGGACGATTTTGTCATGCTGCCAACGCTGGCGATATCCATCCTCCCAGTCACGGTTGGTATTGAGAAGCTGGCCATGCCCATCGGCAAAGGTTTCACCCTTCTGTTTGAAGTAGCGAAACCGGTCCAGGAATTTACTCATCGGTTTTCTCCTGTGGGAGCCTGTCGGCCCTCTGATAAATCGACATTGCTAATGTTTAAGGGCAAGGTAACGCTCTGAAACAGCGTGGGAATTGATAACGATCAAGAGTGATGGGGATGAAAAATAAAGTAAATTCCTAAGATACCCCTTTAGGATAATTAACAGCCACAACATAACAGACTGTAAATTAAGACGTTTTATACCTGTAGTTATTTAAACTATTAAGATTTTTATGCAGATGGGTATTAAGGAGTATTCCCCATGGGTAACATATTAATGGCTCTTAATGAAATCCGGCGAAATAAGCCACTCACACATGAGTATGTTGTAACTAAACGACAGATAAAAAAAGCGCGACATCATGCCGCGCAAAGGATAATCAAATATTAAGATTTATTTTTTAGAATGCCGACCATATACCGCCCAGGTAATCACTACACAGGCGATATAGAAAATCAAAAATACTTTCATTGCGCCGACTGGCGAACCCGTTAATGCCAGCGAGCTACCGAACGCTTTCGGGATAAAGAAGCCACCAATCGCGCCAATCGCAGAGATGAAACCCAGCGCCGCCGCCGTGTCGGTTGCCGCTTCACGCATCGCACGTTCGTCAGAACCCCCTTCTGCTTTCACGCGATCCATTGTCAGTTTACGGAAGATCACGGAAATCATCTGGAAAGTGGAACCACTACCCAGCCCAGCTGTCAGGAACAGCGCCAGGAAGACCGCGAAGAACGCCATGAAGCTTCCGCCCTGCCCGTCAGTCGGTAAGGTCAGGAACAGCAGGCCGCTGAAAATCGCCATCAGGATAAAGTTCACCAGTGTGACACGAGTTCCGCCCAGACGGTCAGATAATGCACCACCTGCAGAACGCGCCAGCGCACCAATAAACGGCCCGAAGAAAGCGTATTGCAGAATCTGAACATCCGGGAACTGCGTTTTTGACAGCATCGCAAAGCCCGCGGAGAAGCCGATGAAGGAGCCGAAGGTTGCCAGATACAGCAGGCTCATAATCCACAGATGACCCCGTTTGAGTACCGGCAACTGCTCCTTGATGGAGGCTTTCGAGGTAGCAAGATCGTTCATGCCAAACCACGCCGCAATGGTGAAGATGGCAAGGAACGGCACCCATACCCAGGACGCATTCGCCAGATACAGCTCAGTCCCATCCGGCTGTTTGACACCCTGGCTACCAAATACTGCGAAAATCGACAGTGATACCACCAGCGGAGCAACCAACTGCATGACGCTGACGCCCATGTTGCCCAGACCACCATTCAGACCCAGCGCGCCACCCTGCTTCTGTTTCGGAAAGAAGAAGCTGATGTTTGCCATACTGGAAGCGAAGTTCGCGCCAGCAAAGCCGCACAGCAGAGAGATGATGATGAAGACGCTATAAGGCGTGGAGGTATCCTGCACGGCAAAACCCAGCCAGACGCAAGGAATAATCAGAATACCGGTGCTGAACGCCGTCCAGCGACGACCACCGAAGATAGGAACCATAAAGGAGTATGGAACACGTAATAACGCGCCAGAAACCGAAGGCAGCGCAGTCAACATAAATAGCTGATCGGTCGTAAAATTAAAACCAACTTTTGGTAAGTTCACCGCAACAGCGCTGAACAACATCCATACGCAAAACGCCAGCAGCAGACAGGGAACGGAAATCCACAGGTTGCGGCTGGCAATACGTTGACCGCGTTGTTGCCAGAACGCAGGATCTTCCGGTCGCCAATCTGTAATGACAGCTCCAGTAGCCCTTTCGGGGGCGGATGAGTGACTCATAGACACCTCTGATACTCGTTTCGATGTCTGCCACCTTAGTGTCTGTAGCTAAAGGCAATTTGATGTAAATCAAACGATAAGATAACTTTATCTATCATTGATATTTATCATTACCCATAGTGAGTACAGTGATTTCATAAAAATTATGAGATTTTTCACGGTGCTGTAAAATCCCTACCCTTACCGATGTAAAGCGACTAACCACACGGCAAATAAGGAGTAACTCTTTCCGGGTATGGGTATACTTCAGCCAATAGCCGAGAATACTGCCATTCCAGAATGTATCGTCACATTCATTAAGGTTATTGCTCATTTAAAGCCTGAAGGAAGAGGTTTACATGCTTAAACGTTGTCTCTCTCCGCTCACCCTGGTTAATCAGGTTGCGCTTATTGTGTTGCTTTCTACTGCTATTGGACTGGCAGGGATGGCGGTTTCTGGCTGGCTGGTGCAAGGCGTTCAGGGCAGCGCCCATGCGATCAACAAAGCGGGATCGCTGCGCATGCAAAGTTACCGTCTGTTGGCAGCAGTGCCATTAAGCGAGAAAGACAAGCCCTTAATTAAAGAAATGGAACAAACGGCATTTAGCGCCGAGTTAACCCGAGCAGCAGAAGGAGACGGACAACTGGCGCAATTACAGGGTTTACAAGATTACTGGCGTAATGAACTGATCCCTACGCTGATGCGTGCACAAAACCGCGAAACGGTGTCAGCGGATGTCAGCCAGTTTGTTGCCGGGCTTGATCAGCTGGTATCTGGTTTTGACCGCACCACGGAAATGCGCATTGAGACAGTGGTGCTGGTCCATCGGGTAATGGCGGTATTTATGGCACTTTTACTGGTGTTCACTATTATCTGGTTGCGGGCGCGATTGCTACAACCGTGGCGGCAACTGCTGGCAATGGCGAGTGCCGTCAGCCATCGCGATTTTACCCAACGCGCAAACATCAGCGGGCGCAACGAAATGGCGATGCTTGGAACTGCATTGAACAATATGTCTGCAGAACTGGCCGAAAGTTATGCCGTACTTGAGCAGCGGGTTCAGGAGAAAACCGCCGGGCTGGAGCATAAAAATCAGATCCTCTCATTTTTATGGCAGGCTAACCGCCGTTTGCATTCCCGCGCCCCGCTGTGTGAACGCCTGTCACCTGTACTCAACGGCTTACAGAATTTAACCCTGCTACGTGATATCGAACTGCGGGTGTATGACACTGATGATGAAGAGAATCATCAGGAGTTTACTTGCCAGCCAGATATGACTTGTGATGATAAAGGCTGCCAGCTCTGCCCGCGCGGCGTATTACCCGTTGGCGATCGCGGCACAACCCTGAAGTGGCGGCTGGCTGACTCTCATACGCAGTACGGTATTTTGCTGGCGACCCTGCCGCAGGGGCGTCATCTTAGCCATGATCAACAACAACTGGTGGATACCCTGGTTGAACAACTCACCGCCACGCTGGCGTTGGATCGCCATCAGGAACGTCAGCAACAGTTGATCGTGATGGAAGAGCGTGCCACCATTGCGCGCGAACTGCATGATTCTATTGCCCAATCTCTCTCTTGCATGAAGATGCAGGTGAGTTGTTTACAGATGCAGGGCGATGCGCTGCCAGAAAGCAGCCGCGAACTGTTAAGTCAGATCCGTAACGAACTGAATGCATCCTGGGCGCAGTTGCGTGAATTGCTCACCACATTCCGCTTGCAGCTCACCGAGCCTGGATTACGTCCAGCGCTGGAGGCGAGTTGCGAAGAGTACAGCGCCAAATTTGGCTTCCCGGTGAAGCTGGATTATCAATTGCCACCTCGTCTGGTGCCTTCGCATCAGGCTATCCACTTGTTGCAAATTGCCCGTGAGGCATTAAGTAACGCCCTCAAACATTCGCAAGCGAGTGAGGTCTTGGTGACGGTGGCGCAAAACGATAATCAGGTCAAACTGACCGTCCAGGATAACGGCTGCGGCGTGCCTGAAAATGCCATCCGCAGCAATCACTACGGCATGATAATAATGCGCGACCGTGCGCAAAGTTTACGAGGCGATTGCCGCGTCCGCCGTCGTGAATCAGGTGGCACCGAAGCGGTTGTCACCTTTATTCCCGAAAAAACTTTCACAGACGTCCAAGGAGATACCCATGAGTAATCAGGAACCGGCTACTATCCTGCTGATCGACGATCACCCGATGCTGCGAACTGGCGTAAAACAGCTTATCAGTATGGCACCAGATATCACCGTGGTTGGCGAAGCGAGTAATGGCGAACAGGGTATTGAACTGGCGGAATCTCTTGATCCCGATTTGATCCTGTTAGATCTCAATATGCCCGGCATGAACGGTCTGGAAACGCTGGATAAACTGCGCGAAAAGTCCCTCTCCGGGCGCATTGTGGTATTCAGCGTTTCTAACCATGAAGAAGATGTGGTCACCGCACTGAAACGCGGCGCGGATGGCTATCTGTTAAAAGATATGGAACCGGAAGATCTGCTGAAAGCGTTACATCAGGCAGCTGCTGGCGAAATGGTATTAAGCGAAGCATTAACGCCTGTTCTGGCCGCCAGCTTGCGTGCTAACCGTGCCACTACTGAGCGCGATGTTAACCAGTTAACCCCACGCGAGCGCGATATTCTCAAGCTGATTGCCCAGGGTTTGCCGAACAAGATGATTGCCCGCCGCCTGGACATCACCGAAAGCACAGTAAAAGTGCACGTCAAGCACATGCTGAAGAAAATGAAGCTCAAGTCTCGCGTGGAAGCAGCGGTATGGGTGCATCAGGAGCGCATTTTCTGATTACGGTTCCCAGCGCAGTTCGTCGTTTGACAATGCATCGAACGGTTCGACAAGCGTTAGCGTGATCTCATTGGAGGAGACACGCTGCCCCTGGTTATCTTCCACCACCACCGACAATCGCCAGTGATTGCTCGCCCCTTCCCCGTTCTGCCAGTCAGGCATGATCAGCGTCCAGCCCTCCACGCTGTTGGCTTGTGCGCCCGGCGTCAAACTTAATATCTGCGTATCGCCCTGCCAAATCAGTTGCCGAATACCATAACGACTGCGGATTTGTAATTTCAGCGGCACTGTTTCGCCAGGTTTTAGATCCCACGGAGGTGTCGCCAGAAACACCGTTAACGTTTTTCGCTGTCGGTACTCAAGAGTCGGTAGATTATTTCGCTGCGGATTGTCATAGCGACTACCACGTAATGACTGACTTTCGGCAACCTCGCCCGCAGAAAGTTGTTTTTTGAGCGGTACACCAAAGCGGTAGTTAAGATTCAGCCCGAGGTTATTTTGATTTTCGCCACTTTCACCCTGTTTATGCTGGGCCGTCACAGTGACTAATGGCACAGGGGTGTAATTTAATCCCAGACTCAACGCGACGGGATTGTGATAACCCGTACCAGAGTTAAACAAATCAACACGATCACCAAAATACTGTTCTACGCTGACACTGGTATTGAGGTGTTGATAGAACGGCATGCGCATCCGGGCTGTCAGGTCGTACCCGCGCGCCATCCGTTGTTCCTGCGTGGCTGTCTGTTCATGCCATGCAGCAAACGGCTGATAAAAGTTTGCCGATAGTCGCAAATATTCGCCCCACGCTTCGGCACCAAAGCCCGCTCGCTGAAGATTTTCGTCCAGCAAGTTGTCATAAAAAGTGTTATAACCCACCAGCCAGTTGCCGCGCGCCCAGCGTTGCCCAACGCCCACATTGCTCACCAACCCATCATCCTGCTGAGTAAGACCAAGCTGGCTCCAGGTGAGATAACGATCATTATCTTGTAACGGCACAAACCAGCTTCCACGACTGCCGGTGAAATGTCCTTCGTTATCCACTTTGACGTCAACACTGGCATTTCCCCACGCTGATAGCCAGGACTCTACGTGCTGATTAACCTGTTGACTAAGCGCATCGCGGACTTTTCCCAATGCGAAAGCTTTTGCCTGCTCGCCAGTATCCAGCCCGTTATCATTCATACTGGTTTCGCCGAAATCTTTCACAATTTCAGCAAAGTGTTTTTCCCCATCATGATTTTCAGGTGCCATGCCTAAATCCGGCAGACCATCATTGTTATTATCAAAGGGATTTGCCGCTTTTTGCTCGAAGGTAGATTGTGCGTTAGCTGTACCGCCTGCCGCCAGCAAGAGTAAATAAAACGGAATAATGCGAGGAACGAAACGGCTCAAAACGTCGGTAACTTCCGGTAAAAAATGAAAAACCATAGCCCTAAAGAATAACGATTACTGGCAACTTTTGTCGTATTTTCTCGCGCTTTCAGGAAAATCCTTAAAAATGTGACCGATTGGTCAGACGCTGCAGAAGCAGTAAGATAGAAGATGAGTGTCTAATTCCCTGAATACAGGAGTAAATAATGCAAAAAATCGTGATCGTTGCCAATGGCGCGCCTTACGGGAGCGAATCCTTGTTTAACAGCTTGCGGCTGGCCATTGCGTTACGAGAGCAGGAGAACAATCTGGATCTGCGTCTGTTCCTGATGTCTGATGCGGTCACAGCCGGGTTGCGCGGGCAAAAACCAGGGGAAGGCTACAACATTCAGCAAATGCTGGAGATCCTTACCGCTCAGAATGTACCGGTGAAATTGTGCAAAACCTGTACCGACGGGCGCGGGATTAGCACACTTCCTCTGATTGATGGGGTGGAAATCGGTACTCTTGTTGAACTGGCGCAATGGACGCTGTCAGCCGATAAAGTGCTCACATTTTAATGTTTGAGGGGGCGTCTGACGCCCCACTATGAGGGAAGTTTACTCAGGCGAATCCCGGCCGTAAGACACCATCCGGGAAATTCTCCGCCAGCAGTTTTTTTACCGATACCAGCAAATCATTCAGCCCATCGTCCTGCATTCCCAGTTTGATAAGCTCCTGTTCCAGTGAAAACAGGTATTGTGCGTTGGTTCCCAGTGGACCGCTCGCCGCTGCAATCAACGGCGCGATGACCTGAGCGCGAGTGTCAGATTCATATTCTGGATGTCGCGGGTCCATAATAAACACAATGGCGTTTACTGTGCGTCCATCATCAAGATCAAGCTGACACCAGGTTGGCAGATAACAGCCGGTAATCATCTCGCGCTTCCACAACAGGGTTAGTTCCTGCTCCAGCGTCTCTTCTGGCAGTCGATAGGCGACGCCTGTGGTGCGTCCGCCCTCTTTCAGTGCAAGCATCCGTCCCGGCTGGTGCGCAGTCCCACGCCCGGCGGTCAGGCGCAGGCAAAACGCGCGATGCCATCCAACCAGTGTACCGGTGCACGACTCGGTAAACTCCAGTGCCGGATTCCACATCAACGATCCATAACCGAAGATCCACACCGGTCCCTCATCAGGTCGACAAGCCAGCGTCGCCGCCAGCGAAGCCGCCCGTTGCTCTGCTGACCATAAGAGTGATTCTTCAATGGCACCAAATGCCGTTTTACAATCGGCATTCATCAAGAAATCACGCGTTATCACCTTACACCTCCGCCACTGCATACTTCCCTGCGACAACTTTTTGGTGTCTTCCGGACATTTTTACTGCTCATTTTGAAACCACTAACGGGACAATATGCAATCCACGGACCACTTGCAAGGCAACACCGCACGAATAGCTTTAACTAAGCTACCGGTTTTACGATTTTTTATGCCATTTATCATCATCCCCTTTGGCATATTCATGCTTCACAGCAGCCCAGGCCACTTTATGCGAGGTTTCTTCGCGACTGGCGTCATCACGCCGATCTTCTTTATCTTTATATTGCTCCCATGCGCTGTTAAACGCTTCTTTATAGATATCCTGAGCATGAGACGGTAGCACGTGCTTTACGCTTTCCGGCAGATCGCTTTTCGTTTTATACGGCATCGTTGACTCCTTTTACAAAGTTGAACATTAAGTGTGGTCAACAATATCCACTCTTGCCAAAACATAAGAATTTTCATGTCAGACTCTTCTTAAGAAACGCTAAAACAAACATTGTCTAAACGCATTGCTTATTTTTATGGCCCGATGAGTAAAAAATCGACAGCGGGGTAAAAATTCGTAAAATGTTACCGATATCCAGACACTTTCTGTTATTTTTCCTACCTATTTTTTACATTTTCGATAAATTCATCTGCAAAGGGATAACCATAATGTCAAATGCTCAAGAGGCGGTAAAAACCCGCCACAAGGAGACTTCGCTTATTTTCCCGGTTCTGGCGCTGGTAGTGCTGTTCCTGTGGGGAAGCAGCCAGACACTACCAGTGGTCATTGGCATCAATCTTCTTGCTCTTATTGGTATTTTAAGTAGCGCCTTTAGTGTTGTCCGTCATGCGGACGTATTAGCCCATCGCCTGGGAGAACCTTACGGTTCGCTTATTCTTAGCCTTTCAGTGGTTATTCTTGAAGTCAGTTTGATTTCAGCTTTAATGGCAACCGGCGACGCCGCGCCAACGCTAATGCGTGATACGCTCTATTCAATCATTATGATTGTTACCGGTGGGCTGGTTGGCTTTTCATTATTGTTGGGCGGACGCAAGTTTGCCACCCAATATATGAATCTGTTTGGTATCAAGCAGTATTTAATTGCGCTGTTCCCCCTGGCGATAATCGTACTGGTATTTCCAATGGCTCTGCCTGCGGCGAATTTTTCAACCGGTCAGGCGTTACTGGTAGCATTAATTTCTGCGGCAATGTATGGCGTATTTTTGCTGATCCAGACCAAAACGCATCAAAGTTTATTTGTCTACGAGCACGAAGATGACAGTGATGATGACGACCCGCACCACGGTAAACCGTCTGCCCATAGCAGCCTTTGGCATGCTATCTGGTTGATTGTCCATCTGATTGCCGTTATTGCAGTCACCAAAATGAACGCCAGCCCGCTGGAGACATTGCTCGACAGCATGAATGCCCCTGTCGCCTTTACTGGCTTCCTGGTGGCTCTGTTGATTCTGTCGCCGGAAGGTTTAGGTGCGTTAAAAGCAGTGTTGAACAACCAGGTCCAGCGCGCGATGAATCTGTTCTTTGGTTCAGTGTTAGCAACCATTTCGCTTACCGTACCTGTCGTCACGCTAATTGCCTTTATGACGGGTAACGAATTGCAGTTTGCACTTGGTGCGCCAGAAATGGTGGTGATGGTGGCCTCTTTAGTGCTGTGCCATATCTCCTTCTCCACCGGACGTACTAACGTGCTCAATGGCGCAGCGCATCTGGCACTGTTTGCCGCCTATTTGATGACGATATTTGCCTGACAGTTATATCTCCTCCGATGACTGAAATCGGGGGAGATAATATAAATTCCTGCTTATTGTATTTCTTCATACTACCTGAACAGGTTGTTAATCAGAATTGCGAGCCTGTACCAGAACCTGCACGAAACCACTGCAACAGCTGTTGAAAAGCCGGAATGTACTCTTCATTGCAAACATTTCAGGAATGAAGTGAAGATGAATTGAGACGTAGTATCCACACCAAGCCGGCGTTATCCGGTGAGGCGCAATGTTGCGGGGGCTTTATCCCTGGTGGCATTGGTTGCTGGAAAGAGAAAACCCCCGCACGTTGAGAGGTATAACCTGACAACAGAACGGGGGCTAATCTTGAACCAGAACAATTCAAGAATAGCCGCAAAATGTTGTCATTACAACAAGGCGGCTATATGACGCTCACGCAGTTTGCCATGACTTTCTGGCACGACCTGGCAGCACCGATCCTGGCGGGAATTATTACCGCAGCGATTGTCAGCTGGTGGCGTAACCGGAAGTAAGGTGAAAACGGGCGTCAGGCTGCCTTGATGGCAATATGCGCCCGAAACCGGCCGCAGGGGTAACAGCCTGCGGCCTTTTTTGTTTTTATCTCTTCCACAAGTAAATATTGGCAACCCGAGCTGGAAGCATCATCCAGAGCACTCATGAAACGACTGTAACAGCTGTTGAAAAACCGGAATGCACTCTTCATTGCATACATTTCAGGGATGAAGTGAAGATGAATTGAGTCGTAGTATCCACACCAAGCCGGCGTTATCCGGTGAGGCGCAATGTTGCGGGGGCTTTATCCCTGGTGGCATTGGTTGCTGGAAAGAGAAAACCCCCGCACGTTGAGAGGTATAACCTGACAACAGAACGGGGGCTAATCTTGAACCAGAACAATTCAAGAATAGCCGCAAAATGTTGTCATTACAACAAGGCGGCTATATGACGCTCACGCAGTTTGCCATGACTTTCTGGCACGACCTGGCAGCACCGATCCTGGCGGGAATTATTACCGCAGCGATTGTCAGCTGGTGGCGTAACCGGAAGTAAGGTGAAAACGGGCGTCAGGCTGCCGTGATGGCAATATGCGCCCGAAACCGGCCGCAGGAGTAACAGCCTGCGGCCTTTTTTGTATCCGGCCCCATGAAAAAAGCCTTAACGCAGAACGCTAAGGCTTTAGTTTTCAGGCAAAAAAGATTACTTGCTGGTATCCAGTTCTTCGAAACCTTTCACCAGGTCATCAATCGCTTTCATCTGCTTGAGGAACGGTTCCAGTTTAGCCAGCGGCAGCGCAGATGGACCATCACATTTCGCATGTTCCGGATCCGGATGCGCTTCAATAAACAGCCCCGCCAGACCTACCGCCATACCGGCTCCCTCCCGCCCAGCCCCCTGAGCACGCCGAACGTCAAGA
>OBUT01000112.1_pt1 | contig 47920 bp, 90 predicted proteins | sample 1475941 | NCBI WGS metagenome assembly OBUT01 (sample SAMEA2579956, study PRJEB22360) | human gut metagenome | biome: human gut; feature: human-associated habitat; material: faeces | place: Denmark | collected 2008/2010
ATTATTACTTTGAGCCACGGGCCGGACATCCGCTGGAATGCGCTTTGTATGTGGCACCGGAGGGCGAACAGTACATAGGGGAGTTTTAGAAGGGTTCAGTAAAGAGTATCCACAAAATATGTACATATAATCCACAAAACCATACGAAAATGCTTGTAATTTGTAAAGTGTTGCATTAAAATATAAGTATAGTAGGTAGCGAGTTTACTATTCTGGTATTATGCATACTATATGGGTAGTAAGCTTACTTTTTTACCCAGGAGGTGGTTATATGTTATATACTGCTAGCGATATAGCCAAATATATCATATCTTATTGCAGTTCAAGGAACAGGCCAATTAGTAACCTGAAGTTACAAAAGGTATTATATTTTACTTGGGTTGATTATTTTAGAGAGACTGGTACCGCATTGTTTTTAGATGATATATGCGCATGGCAATTAGGGCCAGTAGTCCCTGATGTATACTATGATTACTGCTCGTATGGAGGGCGGCCTATTTATTTGACATACAATGGTATTGAGGATGAGATATCGGAAAGAGACGAGGCCATACTCAATGAAATAATTGAACGATATATTGACATCCCTGCAAGCACATTAGTTAATAAAACACATCGTTCTGGTACTGCGTGGGATTATATTTATGGCGGGGGTACTGGAAATCGCGATGTCATACCATTTTCACTTATTAAAGATAAAGAGTGTCGGAGGTAAGGTATGCTCGCAGATGAGAGAAAAAGGCGTCAAGATAAACTTGTCGAGAATATATTTGGATTATCAAAACGTTTATTAGATGATAAAACTGAAGTCAGAAGAGTTGCTCTTGAACTAAAAGAGATATACACATCTGACTTTCGTCATAGTTATTCGGAGTTTTTTCCTCTTATCCTACATATACAGGATGAAAAAACAGAATATAGTCTTGATTTTTTGTCAGAAAATTTAGAAAGCCTTAGAACGTATGTTGAGACGGATTTCTTGGATGGGACAAATGAGTTTAAAGATATGCATAAAAATTTTGACAAATTATGCGACCATTTAAATTTAGAAATTGGAAGGGTAACATATTATTCACAGAATGAGAAAAGGACAGAGGATTTGTCCAAAAGAATGGAATCAGCCAATAAAGATATGAGTGAGGCGGCAATCAAGTTGGAGAAAGCATCAAAGAAGGCAGAATCCATACAAACAGAATTACTTTCTATTCTTAGTATATTTGCTGCAATCGTCATAGCTTTTTCTGGAGGATTGAGTTTTCTGGGAGGAACATTATCAGGGGCTTCCGATACATATATTTGTAAAATGATATTACTATTGCTAATGTGCGGATTTGTTCTGTTTAATACCATTTTTCTTTTGATGTATCTAGTAGGAAAAATCATAGGAAGAAGTATTTATGCTAATTGCATGTCTGAAGGCTGTACATGCAAAAAAGGAGATAAACCGAAGTGTAATGGTATTAATCGGATAAGAAAGCGGTTACCATATGTCTTTTATATTAATATCTTAATGTTAATACTTACAATTGCTGACATAGTCGTATGGTGCGTTGATAAGAACATACTATAAAAACTAATAGAGTGATTAACGGCGGGGATTACTCCTCGCCGTTAAAGTGTGTGGCTATTATTTAATATCATGCTCTGTGGGTATGACTTTCCACCCCTTATATGTGCAACACCCATAGTTTCTTCCGAGCATCGCCCGTTTTGCTCCTGACAGTCCAGTACTTACATTTTTAAATTCTTTGCTATCTGGCGCGCATCCAAATAATTTATCGCCGTTCTCCCGGAGCCAATAATTCAGAGAATGGAATTTATATTCTTTTCCATCAGGACTAATCAAATGCCAGTCCTTCGCATTGATATTTGTCAAAAATTTCCCGGATTTTGGACTTTTCTGTGCGGCTGGCGTTCCTAATGCGAGATTGGCCGTTTTCCCTTGCGCAGCTTTTCTGGTCCGACTTTCTTCGCTCCATTTGTTCGATAGGCCTGTATGTATGCGGGAACGATGAATCCTGGAGCATTCCTTTCCACAAGTAACGGTTTTGTCGGACGGAAAACAAGGGAAAGTTTTCCCACATACGACACAAGTTTTGGTACTTTTTGGCGACCTTTTAGACAAAATCACTCACCTCACAGTCAAGTGCCTTTGCCAATGACAAGGCATTGCGCAGAGTCATATTTCCAAGGTCCCTTTCTCCAGATTCAAATTTCTGTATCTGGCGGATATTCATTCCCGTGGCGTCAGCTACCTGCTGCTGAGTCATGCCGGCCAGGGAACGTTGATACAACAGTTTGTTGATATTATTGTTGTGGCAATCCCTGTCATAGCTGGATGCGGAGCAGGCCCCGCATAGTCCATCTGTCCTAATACAATCTGGGTATCTTCTCATTTTTCACACCTCCTACCAAACTAAATCAAATTCATAATATGCCGGATTACTGGTTTCTACATTGTACCAATCTCCATCATTGTAGCGCTGTTCTAAAAGCGCCTCTCCTTCGAGGCCCTCTGAATCATTGGTGATATCAAATTCCACCGCAATCCCAAGCTCTCTGGCGGCTGCTAGTGTGTGGTGTTTATCATTCTGCATTGCGTATTCAGTTCCATCAATATAACCAACATAAGTGCATGGGATGACGACCTTTTCAAAGCCTTTAATTTCTTCCATCTTTTTTTCTACGATTTCCCAATCTATGTGGTGCTGGCTGCTGATTATAGTCATTGTTTTAATCCCCTTTCCTTATCTCTGAATATATTATACGCCCATAAGGGCGTAATGTCAAGAGGAATTGATATAATTTTTTGAGAATTTAGTGGTAATAAAAGCGGGTACCGGATGTGACCGGGCCCGCCTAAGTATTATTTATATGGAGAATCGAATAAATCATAAATACTGCATTTAAATAAGGAAGAAATAATTTGCAAGTTTATAAACTCTATACACATGGTATTAGAAAACTTGTAAACTAAATTATAGCTGTTTTAGTTTGATATTGACATTATCATCATCAATTATGATACGGTCTATAATCATAGTTAGGCAGGCCCTTTTTTCATCCAAGCTTCCTGAATCAGAAAGCGACATCAAGGTATCCCGCGCGGTTATCATTTCAGCAAGAGTTGTTACTGGCACATTTTTGGGTTTTGATATAATCAGTAGTGCCTCCTTCTCTTTATTAAGCGCATCCATTTTTTCCTGTATGGTCTCAAGCGGGATGCCGCTGACTTGATACAGGTCTATCAGTTTTCCAATCTGCTTATCTATCTCGGTCAGACGGAACGAATAATCCGTGGACGGAACCGGGACTGGATGACTATTATGTAATTTTGAAAAATCTAAACGCGTTATGTAATCCAATACCAGTCTATCCAATTCTTCTATCTTCCATTTTTTATTTTTGCAGTTGGGGTCAACAATATATTTTTTATCTCCCTTAGTACGACTGTAGCAGGAATAATTACCATGCTCCCCATGAAATCGTGCTCCACACTTACCACAATACACGATGCTGGAAAGAAGGGTGCTTGCCTTGAACGGAGACCGCTTGAAGGTATTAGAGGACCTCTTGGAGCTGTTAAACAGGTCCTGTACCTGCCGGAATAGGTCTTCGGATATGATTGGCTGATGATTACCTTGATAGGCCACACCTTTAAATTTCACTTTTCCAATATACAGTTCGTTTCTAAGAACATTCCGAACCAATACCTCACTGCTCCACCCTCCATATTTTTGTTGCATATACTGCCAACAATTATGTATTGAATACCCCTTTAAAAAGCGATTATACAATTCTTTGACTTGTATGGCTTCGTAATCATTTATTACAAGCTCTCCGTCAATATAATCATAGCCGGTCGGTGCGTTTCCACCTCCATGAAAATAACCATTCTTGGCTCTTCCGATGCGTCCCATGGTAAAACGTTCCGTAATCTGGTCTTTCTCCAGCTGGGCAAAGACAGACAGTATTCCAATCATGGCCCGGCCAAAGGGAGTGGAGGTGTCAAAATTCTCGTTAACGGAAACAAAGTCCACATTCTTGGCCAAGAAACAATCCTCAATCAGCATGAGGGTATCCTTTTGGCTTCGGGACAGGCGGTCAAGCTTGTAGACAATAACAGAGTCTATCAATCCTTTGCCGATGTCCTGGAGCATCTGTTGCAGGGCAGGCCTATTAACGTTTCCGCCTGAATAACCTCCGTCGGTATATATCTTGACTATCTGAATATCTTTTGCTTTACAGTATGCTTTCAATCGGTCAGTCTGTTCTTCAATGCTGTAGTTTTCTAACTGATTGTCCGTTGATACGCGGACATAACATGCTCCTTTAATCATATTCATCTCTCCTTATACTTAACGGTAGTGTCAAGTTTACTACCTCATTTTTTGTTACAAACCTTGTATTTTCAGGGATTACACCACTTTTTCAAAGAAAAAAGCAATGACCTCCCTTTTTGTGTCAATACTTTAGGTAAACCAATCCCACAAACACAGAAAGGAATTTCATTGCTTATGAATAGTATTACCTATTTATTGTCACTCATTCAATTTCTTTACCAGCAGAACTGCTGGCTCATTACTTTTATCTGCAAATATATCCCTCTCAAACAATGGGCTTTTGATGATTCCCATTCCCCTAAATACCAAAAATTCAGAACCGATGAACTCCCTATGCTTCAGTTTCATCAAAACGATTGGGACTGGCAACTCCTCATCCCTTACTTCGAATATAAATACCATAAGAAGATTCGGCCTGTTGCACGGCGCAAGGAATGCGATATCTCTCCTGACTGTACCTGTCCCTCCTGCCATGCTCCTCAGCCTTTTCTTTATCGTAATAATGGTTCCAAAGGACAGTTAAAATGCAAAGTATGTGATACCAACTTCTCTACTGATGATAACCGCTTCTCCAAGCACTATACCCTGCGCTGTCCCCACTGCGGACATGCCCTTGTCCACAAAAAGGACCGGAAACACTTCATCCTCCACAAATGCGTCAACCAGAAATGTCCCTACTATCTCCATAACCTCAAAAACGTCGATAAAGAACACCTGGAGAAAGACTATGGCAAAAATGAATACAAGCTTCACTACCTCTACCGCGAATTCACGATAGATTTCTTTCGCATGGACTTAAACTCCCTGCCAAAGAATGCCTCCTCCCTCAAATTCAATAAGTTTGATTCCCATGTCATGTCCCTGTGCCTCACCCTTCATGTAAACCTTTCCCTTTCTCTGCGTAAGACTTCCCAGGCCCTGAAAGACCTCTACAACATCCAAATCTCTCATCAGCAGATCGCTAACTACTGCAAGAGCGCCGCCATCTGTATCAAGCCCTTTGTTGATAACTATGATTACGGCGCTGGCACTACCTTTACCGCCGACGAGACCTACATCAAAGTTCGCGGCATCAAATCTTATATCTGGTTTATCATGGATGCCGCCAAACGCTCCATCATCGGCTACAGGGTCTCAGATAACCGGGGCGTCGGCCCCTGTATCATGGCCATGCGCATGGCATTCCGCCACTTTAAGGAGCTTCCCAAAAACTTCCGCTTTATTGCCGATGGCTATAGTGCGTATCCTCTTGCCGCCCAGCAGTTCTTTCATGAATTCGGCGATGCTTTTAAGTTCCACATCACCCAGGTCATCGGGCTTACCAATGATGACGCCGTCTCCAAAGAATTCCGGCCTTTTAAGCAGATGATCGAACGGCTTAACCGCACCTACAAAGCTTCCTATCGAAAGACCAACGGCTTTGACACCATCGATGGAGCCAACTATGACCTTGCCCTGTGGGTCGCTTATTACAACTTTCTACGCCCCCATAAACACAACAACTACCATGTGCTCAATGATGTGGAAATCCTGCGGGGAGCAGACAACATGCCGGGCAAATGGCAGCTTCTCATCTTTCTGGGCCAGCAGACCATCCTAAATCTCCGGAAAACAGCCGCAGTCTAAAAGGAGCGGAACTGTTGTCAGGAGGACCGTGGAATACCGGAGCACAAAGTGCGAGGATATGCCGCGAAAGCCTCTTGACATAAGGTTCACGGATAATCCTGTAAAACAGAAAAGGGGGCAGGTGCGCCCTTTTCCTGCCTTCCGGCGAGGACGGGTTCGGGCAGAGCCCGATAATGGGTCAAGGGACAGGTCCCTTGCAAGTTCTTAGGGCGGCGCCCTAAGCTCCCGGAGGGCCTGGCTCTTGGTATATCTGCAGTTTTCAAGGTTCATTTGAGCCGATTTTTTCCGGCTTAGTTTTCATAGATTACTTGACACTACCTACTTAACTATACTCTTGGTTAACGTAAAATTACACATACGGTTGCCCGGTGCCCGGAAAGATGATATACTATGTCTTGTACTCAACATTTCTTATCTGGGGAACCGTGACACCCTTGGTAAGGCTGGGCCCCTGTGTTTGCTGCACAGGGGCTCTTGCGTTATTTAAATAAATCAAAAAGACTAAATGAAGTCTTTTTATATACTTTATTATATGCGGCCTTTTTAGGATTCTTTATCCACCCCATCCCCCTTTTTCCATAGCCGGGGATTAATGCTTTTTTTACCGTTTTTTTTGCTCGTCCGGTGGTCCTGGCCTTGAGCGATTTCATGGGGCTAATTTTGCGCATTCCAAATTTCATGGTAGTACCTCCTTATGAAATAGTATTTTTCAAATGATAAGTATTGAATTTTTAATTTGTATAGTCTATAATAAAACCAGAACAAACGTTCTTTTGCTCGTTTTCCCACTATGTGCTGGCATTCCTTTCCCTATGCTGCATATAGGAGCAAAAGATTAAATTGTTTCAAAAACAGATAATAGTCTGATTATTTCCAGAATTTACCAGGATTATTTTGCGAATATTTGCCATTTTTACCATTATTTATGCTATACTTAAGGTACAAACAATACATATTCACTGTTTTGGTTGCTAGGGACAGCCAGAAAGGGAGGCATATCGCTATGGATATTGAACTGCTGATAAAGACTATTCAGTCTTTAAAAAATGTACTTTTAACTGATGATTTGGATTACATATACTGCATTATCATGGATATTGCGAATGGCAAGGGGAGCTGTTAAAGGCTCCCCAGAGCCTCCGCCAAATCGAGGATACGCTTCTTGTTTGTATCATCTAATTTTTCAAAATATATTTTCATGAGCTTTTGGGCATTCTGGTCGGTTCTCAACTTATTACTAATAGAGGCTAATTCATAATTAGTTAAAATTCCTGATATTTTTGGTTCCATAGGTACATCATTTCCCATTAACCAGGAGACATCAACTTCCAATGCTTTAGCTATCTTATAGGTATTGGTTTGCTTTGGAATGTAGCGCCCTGCAATGTATGAGCTTAAAGCCCCCTTTGATATTCCGGTTTTTTCTACTAAGTCAGTCTGTTTCATGTTCTTAATAGACATCGCTTCTTTTATTCTATCAGATATAATATTGTTCATTATTTCACCTCTCTTCTATAACTTTATAATACCACAAATGTTTAGGAAACGCAACAATAATGTTACTAAATAGCTCAAATAGTTTAGAAAAGTAAAAAAACGCTTGACTCATAAAATTTATTGTGCTATTATGATATTAAGTTTAGAAAACTAAACAGAAAGGAGGAAAAGGGATGTCCTGTAATTACAGCAAATTAAGAGGGAAAATCAGGGAACATTATGGTACGCAGGATAAATTTGCTAAGGCTATGGGTATTGGAAGAGTATCTTTAAACAAACGTCTGGGAGGAAAGTTAGATTTTACCTTACCGGAAATACAAAAAGCTTCTGACCTTCTTCATATACCAAAGGAAGAAATAGCAGCATATTTTTTTGACCAAAATGTTTAGAAAACTAAACAATGTAGCACCGGCGAAGGAAAAAGACAAGACGGACAACGCAAGATGTACAACCAGTACCACATACAGTTTATTAGAGAGGGGTGGTGATATGGCAAACGTAATCATAACAACCTATGACGGGAAAGTCTATACGAACCCGGAGGACATTAAGGTAGAAAGAAACGAGAATACGGAAATGTTCTACCGGTTCCTGGAACAGTACCGTGATGAAAGAATTCAGAAGCGAGAGGACACCGCCTAAGGGCGGCCCTGTAGGACAAGCATGGAGAGGAGGGACAAGCCAATGACAAAAGTAACTGAGTTAGCCATCCGCGCCAAAGCAGCGGTCCTGTATCCCGGCTGGCGTGTGGATTTTGTAGGGCCGGCCACCGCGGTGATGACTAACATCATGGGGCACAGGCGTATGATGACCTTCAGACAGCGCAGGAGGCTCCGGGACGAGCATCCCCTAATGACGGCAGCGAGATGGATTATCATAGCAACTTTTTGGATGTTCGGAATGGTGGTTGCAGCAACAGTGGTCATGGCGCTGGCCATGGGCGTGAGACTTTGATGAGAGGGGAAGCGAGATGACAAAAGTACAGATGGAGGCAATCGCGGATAGGGCAGCGAGACTGTCCGTGAGTAAGACGGACGCGGAGGATGCGCAGGTTTACGCGGCGATGGAATTGGACCCATACCGCGAGTATTATGAGGAGTATCTGGACCAGCTGCAGACAGGGGACACCGAATGGCTACGCCGGTGGATTGGATGGGAAGTAGCGGATAAGGTTGGTGAGGCGGTTGAGATTCTAAAGATGTGGATTCGCGCAGAGTTGTCTGGGCAAACCATGGGCGCGAGGCTGTGAAGGGAGGCAAGGAAGGATGGCGGATAGGAAGTTACTCCATCAATTGTTGGATAAGGTCCTGGATGTACAGGAGCAGACAGTCCATTGTGCGAGTGTCGATTTTAGTAACTACGGACATGACATATCGGTCTGGGTAAAGCTGGGCGGCTGGCGTAAGGGAACGAATTTTGATTTCAATAAGGGTTTTGATATGGACGAGGTGGGCAGTGAAAGGTTCCGCAAGACATTGGAGTACCTGGATGGATTGCTGCCAAAAAATATGGACCCCAGCGGCGGCAACCGCGGAGAAGTCCAATAACAAAATAAACTAAACACCCTTAGTATAAGGGATTTTAAAGGAGATTGCAAGATGAAAGTGATTAAACTGGTTTCGGCCAGATTTGAAAATTTTAAAAAATTAAATCGGACTGTCGAGTTCGGTGAGAAAAGAACGCAGATTTTTGCTATGAATCGGACTGGAAAGTCAAGCGTGGCGGATGGAATCTTCTGGGTTTTGTTTGGAAAGTCTAGCACAGGGAAGAGCGAGGGAAAAGAATTTCGTCCCAGACCTTATGATTCCCGGGGCGTTGATGTCGACCATGTGGATGTGGTGGCGGAGTTGGTGCTTCTGGTAGACGGCGTTGAAGTCGTTCTTAGAAAGACTCAGCGGCAGAACTGGGTACGGAAGCGCGCAACAACAACAGAAGTCCATGAGGGAGATAAGAACATATATTCATGGAACAATGTGGAAATATCCGAGACAGAGTTTAAGCGCCGCATTGCTGATATTGTATCGGAAAAAAACTTCATGCTGATTACAGACCCGACCGCGTTCTTTCGGTTATCGAAACAAGAAAAGTTGGATTTGATTCTTTCGCTGATTGCCAATGTAACCGAAGAACAAATTCTGATAGAAGTTGGCGGCTTCGATGAGCTTTTGAAATTTATCCAGGATGGAAAGACTCTGGAAGAAGTAAAGGCCACTTCCAAGCGCTCCATTTCGGATATGACCAAAGAGCGTGACCAGATTTCGGCATTTATCAACGAGAGAAGCAAGGATATCGTTGATATTGATGTTTCTGATATGGAACTACAGCGGAATGTAATCAACGAGAAGATTGCCGAGATTGACCAGAAAATCGAGGATTCTACGGCGGCAATTACTGATTATGATGAAAAATCTAAAAACATCATTGATTTAAAGATGAAGCAGTCGGAGATTGTTCGGGTATCTAATGAAGGTCTGGTTAAGCAGAAACGAGAAATTCAAAAGCGAATTGATAAGGCTGATGATGATTTTCGGGTGGCCATGCAGAAGCAGACGACGGCAGAGATGGAAATTGAACGCCTAAGTCGTATTGTTGAGAGCAACAAAATCCTTCGGGCAAAGCTTTCACAACAGGTCGAGATTGAAGAGGCAAAGTCATTCCCAGAATATGTGGAACCGGAACCATTATCTTCCGATGCACTGATTTGCCCAACCTGCGGGCAGGCTTTACCAGAAGAATTGAAACGAAAGAAAATTGAATCCTTTGAAGTGGATAAAAAGCAACTCTGGGAGAAGTACGAGGCTGATAAGGCAAAATTTGAAGCGGACCAGAATGCTTCGCTGGACAAAATATGCCAAGAGGGCAGGGCCTGCGTTGAGAAAATCAACAATGCAAAAGAGGATTTAAAGACTGCTGAAAAATCCTTGGATTCAGCGAAAGCAGACAAGATGACTGCAAATGCGGATAAGACAAAGGCAATGGAAGAACTAGAGGCACTTCCAGAACAGGTGGATTTATCAGATAACCAGGAATATGAAGCCCTGTGTATGGAAATCCAGGCAAAAGAGGAAGCCCTGCGGAACATGAATACCGGCGCTGATTACCGTACACAGTTGAGAAACGAAAAAGCTGAATGGGAGACACAGCTTGCCGAGGTAAACCAGAAGTTTGCCGCTGTGAACAAGTCCGATGAAGCCAAAGACCGTGTGGCAGAACTGGAAAAGCAGTTTAAGGATAAAGTTCAGCTGATTGCCGACCAAGAGCGGATTTTGATGATGTGCGAAGAGTTTCAAACAGCCAAGGACAATTATTTGACCGAAGAGGTAAACAAGCACTTTGAAAATGTACGGTTCCAGTTATTCCGCCAGCAGAAGAATGGTGGCGTAGAGCGTGTATGTGATGTTTATACAAAGAACGGTTCCCCCTATGGAGATAACACGACCAGCGGCGCAGAGAAACTGATTATAGGACTGGAAATCATCAATGTTCTATCTGGAATTATCGGAGTCAGCGCCCCAGTAATCGTAGACAACGCTGAAAAGGTATCGGAGGGCAATATGCCGGAGATTGATACCCAGATGATTATGCTGTCGGTTTCCAATGACGAGGATTTCAGAATTGAAAAGGAATGACATAGAAGATAAAGTGACTCCCTTAACACTTCTCTTTACACTATCAACGTTAATCTGGTCTGTTAGAAAAATTCTTATTGAAGAATATGGGTTTTCTGATATCAAAGCAAATACAGCTATATTGATTGCTGTCGATGCAGAAAAACAGATTAGCAAATTAGATGCGAGGGAGAAGTTATGAGAGATTTGGAGAGCGAATACCGGGTTATTGAAATGTTACATGCCATTAAGATTTTCATTGAGGCGGCCAAGAGGTTGACACCAGAAGATATTGATGCTTTAGAAAAAGTTGCGGATTTTATGAAAAAGTCAAAGCCTCAAGAACCATGTGAAATGACCATTTCAAAAATTGAAAAGGCGTTGGGACATCCAATAAAGATTATAAAGGAGCATAGTAATGAAAAAATGTGAGGACTGTGACGAGTGCGTATATATTTGCGAGGGGGATTTCGCCTGTATGAAAGAGGAACCTAGAATAATATTGGTGGATTTTTCAACCCAGACAGATGATTACGGTTGGTGCAGAAGAAAACATAAGGAGAATTAACTTATGAAGCTGAACGTTACGAATCACCCATACTATTGCAGTAAAAGCAACTACTACGTTGGCGGTCCCGATAATTTTGGAAGAAGCGAATATGATAGCTGGTCAGATTTCAAGGAAGAATGGCTGGGAATAGGAGATGATTCATTAGGAATTGATTCCGACCTTAATTACTGTGTTAGATTCGATATTACGCAGAACGAAGACAGTGGTGCAAAAGATTTATGGTTATTCTTCTTATTACAACGTAAGGGAATTTTTAGTCCTGTACAGGTAAGAAACATCAAGGATTCAGATATGCCAGAGATTGAGAAATTCTTGAAAAGGCAGTGGAAGTATATAAAGAAAATGTGGAAGGAGTTTAGCGATGCTGATTAAAGTTCAGTTTTTAAAAGGTGACAAGCCATCTGGCAGGGCATATACATACCGTTCTGATGTTCCTGTCGAAATCGGAGACAAAGTGCAGATTAACAGCTCTGTAAAGGGTATCGTGACGGAAATTAATGTGCCAGAGGAAGAAGTCGCGGCGTTTGCCGATAAAGTGAAGTCCATTGCGGGAATAGAAGCCGAAGATAAAGCGGGTGAAGAATAAATTGGAGACATGGAGAGATATTCCCGGATATGAAGGACTATATCAGGTAAGTAGTTTGGGACGTGTGAGAAGTCTAAAATATCGGCAAAAAGATATGACAAGAATTTTGAAACAATTTAAAGATGGGAGAGCGTACTTCAAGGTTAAACTGTGTACAAAAGGAAAGGAAAAAACAGTTTCTGTCCATAGGCTTGTTGCGCTTGCTTTTATTCCCAATCCTTTAAAAAAACGAGAGGTAAATCATATCAATGGTAATACGGAAGATAACTCTATTTGTAATCTTGAATGGGTGACGCCTAGTGAAAATATGAAACATGCTGTAAAAATAGGACATGTAACCTCTCCAATCATTAAGAGTGTTGTTCAACTAACTTTAGATGGAAGGTACATTAAAACATGGGAAAGTGCGAGAAAAGTATCATTAGAATTGGGACTGGATAGTTCGACAATAACAAAATGTTGCAAGAGAAAATTAAAGAGTTGCGGAGGATATCATTGGAAATATTCCGATATGGAAGCAACATATTTAATGGAAAAGAAGGAGGACAAGTAATCATGGCAACAGCATTAAAGCATAAACAGAGAAGTCATCGGAGTTATCAGCAGAATCGGAAGGTTATGGGGAGCGTGGCAGTCGCTTCGGCGCAGTTGGCTAACAGCCATCATTACAATAAGATGGCACATAATGAGGGAAACTGGTTGGACACTTTTAAGCAGATGTTCCGCATGGGGCAGAAAGGGGATATATAATCATGACGGTAAAGCAGACAGAGAATAAACAGGATTCAACTACAGTACAGTCACCGGTTAAGCCAGCTACAGTTGCATTTAGGAGTGAGATTGCAACGGTTACAAATGCCTGTGTAGAATCTACGCGGCAAATGCTGGAAGAACGTGGTGTGACATTTGACGAATACTCCAAACAGTGTGTAATTGCGGCAATGGGGAGTATTTACAGTTTGATACATAATCAGGGACTTACTCCCAATGATATCAACCCGGCAAATTTGCAGAGCACGTTGTTGACCGTTGCCGCACTTAAACTCAATACTAATGCAGTTCCTAGAGAGTGTTATTTTCAAATTCGCAACGTGAATACCGCCAAGAAAGGGCAGTCTGATAATTGGGAAAAACAAATTGAAATGGGGCTTGAGGGTGATGGGAACGATGCTCTGACAGCAAAATTTGGTAGAGGAATCAAAACGGTACACCCATATTGGTTAGTTCGTTCTGGCGATATCTTCTCATACGGGAAAAGAAAAGGTATCGAGGTGGAGCCGCCAGAATGGGAACCATCTGGAAAAGGTGAAGTGGTAAGGGTAGTTTATCCCATTGAATATATGGACGGGCGTATTGAATATCACTTTGGAGAACGTGATGACGTATTAAAAAACCTGTATGCGCATATATCAAGCAATCTTATAGATAAGACATTTGGAATTTGTGAAAGCAGGTTTAAAGCCACACAAGCGCAAAAGAATCAGATTGCTGAAAAGAAAAAGGAAATCATGGACAAAGCAAAGGAACTGAATGATTTGGATAAAATTTTGGATTGTCCAGAATTGCAGCCCTATCTTTCCCCGGCATGGACAGAACCACAGTCCAGAGAAAGTATGATTATCCGAAAAATGCGTAACAACGTCATGAAAAAGATTCCGAAAGACTTTGGAAATCCAGTAGCGGCACAGGAATACAGGCAGCTTGACGATGTTGTGTATCAGCAGGTTCAGGAGGAAATCACTTACAATGCTAATGCCCAGGAGTTTCCTATGGAGCCAGAACAGCCGTCCTCCATTGGGCAGAAGGAACCGACGAAGACCATGGCAGATGTGACAGCAGGACAGAAGCAGAAGGAACCTGCTTCTGCGGTGGATAAAAGCTGGATGGAGGGATAGTACATGGAGTGTATGTCGGCATTAGCGGTAATCGCGAAAGGCATGGAAGATAACCTCTACAATTACACGGTTGATGGAAAATGCTCCAAGTGCGGAAATTGTTGTTCAGATATTCTCCCGCTGTCAGATGATGAAATCCGTAGGATTCACAAGTATGTTCGCCAGAACGGGATAAAGGAAAGCAAACACCTTATCCCGGTGGCGAAACCGGTATTGGATATGACCTGCCCATTCCGGGATAATGGGAAGAAAATCTGCACGATTTATGAAGTTAGGCCGGAAATCTGTCGTCAATTTATTTGTGACAGCGAGCAGAGAGCAAAAGAAAACCGAGAACGGCTAAAAAAGGGCAGGCGAGTGTTCTCAATGAGAGAGGTGTTCTTCGGTGTTGATTAAAAGCCAGAGCGGAAAACAAATAGTCAACTTTGACAAATACAATGGCATTTGCATTGGCTATCCGAATGAAAGTGACTTTAAGATTTATGCAGTATTGGAAGTAGATTCCGAGCACATTAGCCAAGTGGAGCTTGGGATATATTCTTCTGAAAATAAGGCACAAAAGGTTCTGGACTGGATTCTGGACAGTTACAGCATGAATTTGTTGTTGAACTTAATTCCCGAATCGAAGCCAAGAGATTTGTTTGACGAGTATGTGGCAGACCAGATGTTCGGAATCTTTGAGATGCCGAGTGACGAGGAGGTCGAGGTATGAGGGTAATATCGCAGAATGGTGCTATTGATGTTCCTTATGAAATGACGGCTTTTCACTTAGCTGGCGGAATGATTCACATGAACATGGTCGGTGATACTGGAAAAGGGACGTTGATGGCGCAGTATGAAACGCCTGAAAAGGCAGAGAAAGCCATGAAGATGCTTCATAAGGAATATACCGGAATTATGCCAAGTTTGGTAATTGACAGGAATGCCAAACTCGATGAAGAAAGCATGAAAGCACTGATAAACTCTACCGCGGGAGTATTTGTTAAGCCTGCTAATGCTGGAGACATTGATGTACATATGCTTCCACGGATATTCCAGTTTCCAACAGATGATGAAATTGAGGTGGAGGAATGAAGAAAGCGAGAGATTTGCAGAAGTGTTTAGGAGCACATGATATCCAAATTACACATTTAGGTTTTGATGGTGGATGTGGGGTTTTTACAAAAGGAACACTTAAAGGCGCAACTGTAATCTGGAGTTATGACGGTGGATGGGAACATGTAAGTATCTGCCCCAAGAATAGAACGCCAGATTGGAATGAAATGTGTTTGCTGAAAGATGTGTTCTGGAATGAGGACGAAACAGTTATCCAGTATCATCCAGCGAAGACGAACTATGTAAACAATATGAAAAACTGCCTGCACCTCTGGAAGCCGATTGAGCAGTTTTCTGGAAAGTTGCCAATTCCACCAGATATTATGGTTGGTGTGAAAGCAGTGGGTACAATGGGATGAAACTAAAAGTTATTGGAAGCGGAAGTAAGGGAAATGCCTATGCGCTGATTGCTGAGAATGAAATTCTTCTTCTGGAAGCTGGTTGCCGATTATTGGATGTGAAGAAGACTATCGACTTCCAGATTGGGAAAGTGGTTGGGTGCCTGGTAAGTCACGGGCACCAGGACCATCTCAAATACGCAAAAGACTTTCTTTCTGCTGGAATCAAAATTTATACTAACGATGAAACGCAGAGATTAATTGACTGTGTGTCTAGTGGGTGGTTGTACGGAATCCCGGAAAAGAAAATGTTCAAGGTGGGAGAATTCAAGGTAACACCGTTTTATGTGCCGCACAATGATACTCCAAATTATGGATATTTGGTTAAACATGAGGAAATGGGAAAACTGCTGTTTGCTACAGATTTTGAATATCTTCCGTGGACATTCCGGAAGAAACGATTAAACCATATGCTGATTGAGTGTAACCATATGGACGATGTGGAGAACACGGATGCGAACTATAAACACGTTATGCGTGGACACAGCAGTTTATCAACGGTACTTGATGTTGTTCGTAAAAACCATACACCGTGTTTGCGTAACGTCATATTATGCCATTTAAGCCATTTTAATGCAGACCCCAAGCAAATGTTGGCTGAGGTCGAAAAAGTGGCTGGAAGCCGCGTTAAAGTGTTCTGTGCAGAGGCTGGATTGGAAGCGGAGTTAAGGAAAGAGCTATTTTAAGGAGGAAACAAGAAATGCTGAAAAAAGCAAACATTCAGTGGAGTGGTAAAACGCTGCGGAACCAGATTGAGAAAGGACAGGTTTCTTTTGACTGTGCAGTTCAGAGAAATTTCCGATGATGGGAGGTTATTCTTAAAACGTGTGACTGGTGTGGAGATTTTGCCAGAAAGTGATTAGAGGTGTAGAGCATGGATTTTGAACAGAAAATAATGAGCGTCCTCAATGAAAAATTAAACGATGGGACAGTTGAGAAAATCATCGAGGAAAAGCTGAAAAAAGGAATATCCGAAGCACTTGACAATGTGTTTGGATATCGTGGGGAAGCAAAGAAAGTCATCGAAAGCAAAATACAGGAAGTTATGGTTCCGGTTATTGAAAAACACAATTTCAATCAATATATGGTAAAGTTGGATTCCATTCTTACCGAGATTGTAAATAGTACAAATCTGGCAGATAACAAACGGATTTTGGATAATTTCCAGTCTCTGTTGAAAGAGCCAGAGTACAAGGAAATCAAACTGTCGAAGTTTTTTGAGCAGTATTGTGAGCATGTTGCCAAGAATGTGGACACAAGCAATCTGGAAGCATGTTGTGAGGACGGAGAACCATACTACGAGCATGTAACAGCTAGTATGGAAGTAGAACATGAAGATAAAGGATGGTTTAAGTCAAGTTTTGATAACTGTACTGTGAAGTTCACATGTGAAGAGGACGAGGACTTGAATTGTCAGATTAAATTGTACAAAGAAAGCAAGGAAAGTACATGGCGTATTTTGAGAGGTGACTATGTCATTGACATTAATTCCTTGAAAAATGTCAGTGATTTTGAAATCTTTCTGTCCGTGCTGAAGCGTGGATTTGTAGAAATTATCCTTGATACAGAAAGCGAAGAAAATGACGACATCGAGCCAGAAGAAAAACCGGAATGGTCGCTGAATTAAACAACATGGGCGCAATCCCATTTAAAACTATGATGTGATTTTAATAGGCCTATTAAATAAATGTAACCCGTAAACATATTGACTATGGAGGAAAATATCATGGCAAAAGTAAATCTGGAAGAACTGGTAGGCGGTGGCCTGCAGGAAGTATTTGCAAAAGCGATGGAGGAAGTTGTTGAGAATATGCAGAATCCCAACACTCCATACAAAAACAAACGAGAAATCGCAATCAAACTTAGATTTGAGCAGAATGAGGACAGGGATGACGCAGCGGTGGATATTTCCGTTACAACAAAGCTGGCTCCGGTAAAACCGATGGTCACAAGAATGGCAATCGGAAAAGATTTAAGAACCGGAAAAGTGTATGCGCAGGAGTATGGAAATACCATGCGTGGACAGATGGAATTTAAGCCAAGCGCCCAGAATCCGGCGGAACTTGTAGTGGATGGAAAAACTGTAGACCCGGAAACAGGAGAAATTAAAGAGTTTCCGGTAAAGGTTTTGGATATGAGAACAGCTAAACAGGCATAAGGAGGATATGAAAAATGGATATGACAAGAGACGCTTTACAGTATGTTGTTGGTTTAAAAACCGCAGAAGTTCTGGATATCAATGGTGGAAAGTATGTCGATAAGGACGTACATAGAGTGGACAAGGAACTTCGTGCTTCTGCCATTCATATGAATACTCTTACCAGCCTGGTAGATTATCTGAAAGCTGGTGTTGATTCTATGGCAGACAAAATGTTGGTTCAGGTGGTTTCTCCTACGAAAGTAAGAGTACTCTCGATGCTGGATGCAGACCGGAAACGCGAGGAATTGGTGGATGTAGAGGCCATGATTCCGGATTTTGAGTATGGGCGCTACATGGGAAACGAGCGTTTCATCATAGCTCTGCAGTCGAAATTCATTGACAACGATGACCGCGCTTTGCTGCTTCAGTTCGCTGGGACTGTCAAGGATGAATCTATCGTCCAGTACGGAGATGATGGCGTGACCCAGAAAGCTACCATTAAAACAGGAATTACAAGTGTAGGAGATGCCGTTGTGCCTAATCCGGTTAAATTACAGCCATTCCGGACATTCATTGAGGTAGAACAACCGGAAAGTGCATTTGTATTCCGCATGAGACAGGCAGAAGGACATGGTGTTGAGTGTGCTATCTTTGAGGCCGATGGTGGTGCGTGGAAGAATGCGGCCATGAAGTCAATTAAGGAGTATTTGCAGCATGAACTGGCAGAACTGCCGCAGTTCACCGTAATTTCTTAAGTTTGATATTGCCGGATGTCTTTCGGGGCATCCGGAGAAAGAGAGAGGACTATGAATAGAGTAATTCTTATGGGACGCCTTGTACGCGACCCGGAAGTGAGATACTCCCAAGGCGAGCGCTCAATGGCCATTGTCAAATATACGCTGGCAGTAGACCGTAGAGGCCGCAGGCAGCAGGACAACGGACAGAATGCGGATTTTATCAATATCATTGCATTTGATAAAGGAGGAGAATTTGCGGAAAAGTATTTTCGTCAAGGCATGAGAGTGCTTGTTTCCGGGAGAATCCAGACAGGTAGTTATACCAATAAGGAGGGTGTAAAGGTTTACACGACAGATGTGATTGCCGATGACCAGGAGTTTGCGGATAGTAAAGGAGCTTCCAGTGGTGGAAATCAGCCACAGGATAGACCTGCTTCAAACAGTCCGCTTGGAGATGGATTTATGAATATTCCAGATGGGGTAGAAAACGATGGTCTTCCCTTCAATTAAGGCGGTGGTATGATTGAAAATCCTTATTGATAAAGGGCAACAGGCCCACAAGCATGATTTAAAGCATGATTGTCTGAAAGCATTGGGAGCGGAATTACAGACTGTTCCGCTTCCGGTGGGAGATTATGTTTTAGTAGACGACAGGGTTGCTGATGTTTTGAAACGGAAAGAAGCAAGAGGAATCCCGGTAAAGAAAATGGATTTATCCGGTAGCTACACTGTTTCGGTGGACACGAAGAGGGATATACAGGAAGCAATTGGGAATATTTGCGGTAAACAACATGACCGTTTTCGAGATGAATGCATTCTTGCCATGAATAATGGAATAACTTTATATGTCCTTGTAGAGAACGAGGATGGCATTTCCTGCCTGTCTGACCTGTACGCATGGGAAAATCCACGCAGGAGAATGCAAAAGTGGACTACAACACCTTCAGGAGAGCGTAGAAAGGTATTACTAAGCCCTAATGCAACAAAAGGAGAGACACTGGCGAAAGCTATAGAGACGATGGAACAAAAATACGGAGTGAAATTCCTTTTCTGCAAACCGGAAGAAGCTGGTGCAATGATATTGAAATTATTGGAGGTAGGTAATGGCAGAAAGACGTATGATGTCAAAAAAAATCATTGATAGTGATGCATTTACCGAAATGCCATTATCATCACAAGCGTTGTATTTTCACCTGTTGTTAAGAGCGGATGATGACGGATTCTTAAATAACGCGAAGAAGATAATGAGGGACGTTGGTGCAAACCAAAATGACTATGACATGTTACTTATGAAGCGCTTCCTCATCCAGTTTGAAGATGGAGTTTGCGTTATAAAGCATTGGAGGATACATAATTATATCCAAAAGGACCGATATAAGCCAACTTTATATACTGACGAGTTGTCGCTTTTGACTCAAAAAGAAAACGGTGCATACAGTTTGGTAACTGATTGCGAACAGTCTGGAAACAATTTGGATACAAAATGTATACAGAATGATTCCACAATGTCTACATTGGACGCGCAGGTTAGGTTAGATAAGGATAGGATAGGTATAGGTAAAGATATTATAGTGTCTGACGACACTATATGTCGGACAGATGTCCAACGAGTAGTAGAAGCTTGGAATCAGATTGGAGTGAATCCTGTTAGTAGAATGACATCAACATCCACCAGGTACAAAATGATTTCTGCCAGAATAAAAGAGTATGGCATTGATGATGTTCTCAAAGCGATACAAAAAATAAATAGCAGCACATTTTTGAAAGGTGGAGGCAACCGCGGTTGGATGATTGATTTTGAATGGTTTGCCAGACCCAACAATTTTCCTAAAGTGCTTGAAGGTCAATATGATGACAAGAATAAATCTGGGAGTTTGGAGGGATGGCTGAATGAGTAAGACAGACTTTGTGGATGTTATTTCATTTTTGCGTGGAGCTTATGCCAGAAATGATTTGCTGAAGGATGTAAACGAGGTTAATGTATGGTTCGAAGCACTGTGTGATTTAGAGTCCGAATGGATAAAGAAAGCAGCAGTCCAATGGGTTCAAGAAAGCAAATTTCCACCAGCAATTTCCGAGATTAGGGATTTGGCAAAGAAAATTGAACAACGTGCTTACGAGAATGGTGAGACCAAGATATGGCAGTAGGGAAAAAGATATTTGAACCAGATGAAATCCGAAAAACAATACAGGCCTTAAAAGACTCTGGGGAACTGTTTGAGGTAAGATGCCTTGAGTCAAATGGAAAAAGAGTTAGTAGCGGATATTTTCGTGACACAGAAATGATGCTGGAACAGCTAAGTAAATTGAGTACATCTGATAGTAACATATATATTATGCTTAACAATATCAAACCAGAATGCTACTCCAGAGAGCAACGCGATAAATTTATTACAAATGCAAAAGTTCAAACCAGTGATAATGATATTTGCGGATATGAATGGCTGTTTATTGATGTGGACCCGAAACGTCCTGCGGGAGTGTCAAGTACGGATGAACAGTTGAGACAAGCCAAGGGAGTGGGAAATAAGGTTTACGCCTTTATGAAAAATCTTGGGTTTAATAATCCGATAACAGCCATGAGCGGAAATGGAATTCATCTATTGTACAAGATTAGGCTTCGGAACAGTGAGGAAAATAAGACACTAATTAAAAATTGTCTTTTAGCGCTGGATATGCTTTTTTCGGATGAATTTGTCGATATTGATAAAACGAATTTTAATCCGGCACGAATTTGTAAGCTGTATGGAACCATGGCCCGCAAAGGAAGTAATACACCGGAGAACCCGCACCGAATGAGCCATTTGTTGTCAGAGGGAAGCAAGGAACCAACAGACAAAGCGTATCTGGAAAAATTAGTGGCTATGTTGCCGGTTCCAGAAAAGCCACAGAAATACAATGGATATAGCCCTAAAAAATTCGATTTAGAAGAATGGTTGATAAAATATGGGCTTCGGTATCAGAAGACCAGTTACTCAGATGGTACAAAGTATATTCTGGAACAATGTCCATTTGATAGTAACCATAAAGGGAAAGATGCCTGTATTTTCCAGGCAAGGTCTGGGGCAATCGGATTTCACTGTTTCCACAATTCCTGTTCAGACAAGACCTGGAGGGATGTTCGGATATTGTTTGAACCAGATACCTATGAAAGGCAGCAGCAGGACTACGAACGTCGGATTTATTCTAGGCAGCCTGTGCAGCAACCGATAAAAGTTATTCAACCTGTAGATGGAAAACCAGTATTCTATACAGCTCAGGACGTTCTGAACCTACCAGTACCAGAAGAAAGATTTATCAAAACCGGAATTGCGGATATAGACAAGAAACTGCGTGGAATGAAAAAAGGTTACGTTTCCGTTATGTCTGGACTGCGGGCCGCCGGAAAGAGTTCTGTGATTTCTGAAATGGTTCTGGATGGTGTTGAGTCTGGAAATAATATCGGAGTTTTTTCCGGGGAACTGGCACCAAAGAACTTTATGCGTTGGATGAATTTACAGGCGGCTGGAAAGGGATACACAGAACCAACTCAGTTTGAAGGGTATTACAACGTACAACGGAAATACCAGGAGCAGATAGCACAATGGTTAGGCGAACACTTCTGGTTGTATAACAATGAATACGGATTTGACTTTCAGGCAGTAGTTGACCAGTTTAAGAGAAAAATCGAAAAAGATAAACTGGATATGCTGATTCTGGACAACCTAATGACCTTTGATATTTCCGGTATGTCAGAAAACAAATTTGAGGCACAGACTAAGTTTATCCTTGCTTTACAGGGTGAGATAGCCAAGCCATACAATGTGCATATCATGTTTGTGGCACATCCGAGAAAAGCCATGGGATTCCTCCGGTTGGATGATATTTCAGGAACAGCAGATTTGGGCAACGCTGTAGATAACGCTTTTATTGTTCACAGAGTAAATCAGGATTTTAAACGCCTTAGTAAACAGATGTTTGGATGGAAAGATGATAACCAGATTTACCAGGCTACAAACGTTATAGAGATTGCTAAAGACCGTGATGGCGGTGTGATGGATTACTTTATCCCACTTTATTATGAGCCAGAAACCAAACGCCTGAAAAACTATTCTTCCGAAAACAAAATATACGGGTGGAATAAGACCGATAATGGCTTCATTGCAGTACATGGGGAAATACCGTTTGATTAAACACACATTTTGAAAACTAAGAAAGGAGCCAGCCTCCTGCAGGGGTAAGGGTATACCGGGCTTCTTAAAGAAAAATGAGACAGACAAATAAAAATAGCAAGGAAGTATATTATTCAAGAGTATACACTGAACGCCCGGCGTACGCTGATTTTGATGCGCCGAGTAAATTTCAGGCAATACAGTCGATTATTGCAAGGAGATTAAAAGAGCATCCAAATGCAATATGTTCGTATTCCGGTGGAAGTGACAGTGATATTATGCTCGATTTGATAGAACGGACAAGAACGTTGTTCGGCCTACCTGAGGTGAAATACTGTTTTTTCAATACTGGGCTTGAAATGAAGGCAACAAAAGACCATGTAATAGATGTTAAAAATAAATATGGTGTTGAGATAACGGAGTACAGACCTAAGAAAAACATTGTACAGTCTACGAGGGAATATGGTATCCCATTCATTTCAAAAATTGTATCAAGCGCAATGGAAACGGTGCAGAAGAAAGAGCTTCCACTTTCTATCAGGGAAGAATATGACAATGCGGAGAATAAAATGGCAAAGAGAGAGGAATTGCGAGAGCGGTATCCGAAATCAGAACAGGGAATCAATTTTCTGTGTTGTTGTAACCGAGATGGGGAACCAAGGCCAAATATACAGTTAGTGATTGATTCATCGAAATACCTATACGAGTTTATGAAAGAAAATCCGTGCGATTTTAAAATCAGCGCAAAATGCTGTGACTACTGCAAGAAACAGATAGCCCATAAGGTACAAGCGGGATATGAAATGGTTATTACAGGAGAACGCCGGGACGAGGGAGGCATGCGCTCCGTGCCAAAATCTGAAGATGCAAATGGAACGATGTGTTTTTCAGAAACGAGCAGCGGACAGTTCCGATTAAAGCCATTGTATTATGTGTCGGACGCAGATAAGGCATGGTATAAAGAGCGGTATGAGATAAGATATTCGGACGCTTACGAGGTGTATGGGTTGACACGTACAGGATGTTGTGGGTGTAGTATTTCCTCTAAAGCGGTAGCGGATTTGGAAAAGATAAGAGCATACGAACCGAATGTTGTTAAGGCTGCATGGAATATATTTGGTGACAGCTATAGGTACAGACAGAGATATAACGATTTTAAGAAGATGAAACAGGCAGAGGCGAAGAACGGTGGCCAGATGACCATAAAGGGTTTCCTGGAGATGATGCCTTGAAAGCAAAATTAATATTTGGAGGGATATTTGAATCCGCACTTGAGGGAGGAAAGGAACATGAAACCAGAAGAGGCTATTGATATTATTAAGCGTATGTACAAAGGAACACCTACAACGGAACAGTATGAAGCCTTAGAAGCAGCGTATGAGGCACTGGGAAAGCAGATACCCAAAGAAACTCCTAGAATTTATGGGGCAATGGGTGAAAAATATGAATGTCCTGAATGTGGTAGCGGGTTGAGAGATACAGATTTGTTTACAGGGCATTGTAAATGGTGTGGTCAGGCAATTAAACAATATTAGCATTTGAAGGAGGAATGGAATTGTCACTAATTAAGGCATTGGTGGTAAGCATGGCAATATCCGCAGTCTGGTACGGCATGGAGTGGATGCCGTACCAAGAACTACAATGGGATAGGAAGTGCGATAATGTGGTTTGGGCATTGTATCTGGTGGTATTATGGTGGCTGTTTGCACACCAGAACTGATATTTAACTCATTAAGAGAGAAAGAGGAACGATATGGAAGAATTAATTAAGGCGTTACAAAGATTTGACAGTTTGGAGACGGTTATCGCCGAATTAAAAGCTTATGACAGAGAAGACGGAATCGAAGAATTAGTTGAATATCTTAACGATGAAGCTGATTACGCTAACGAATAGAAATTAGCATTTAGGAGGGCAAAGTTTTGATAATTCCCAGAGAGATAAGAGAGAAGATTGAACAACGAATAAAGTTAAATACAGAGCTAGAGGCATGGTTTTCGGAAAATGTGGATTTAGAGGGTTGTGACGCAATAAATGCATTCATTGTTTCTGAACCGAAAGGAGAGAGTCAAGGAGATGGGGAATACTGTGACCAGCGCACACTGGAAGAGGATTGGTATTCGGGACAATATTATTGGCAAATGGATAACGGACAGTATTTATGCATGAACTTTGAGATTTTTTAAAGAAGCAACTGAAAAAATGCATGGGTTGCCTTTATGGCGAAAGAAAGACAAAAGAAAGCGATTTTATACCAGAAACAAGGCAGAAGAAGCCATCGAGGCATTCTGGTATTATTGCGAAAATTAACATTTAGCGGAGGTGGGAACTATGAGCAGGAACTTAAAAATGCCGTGGAGCATGAAGGACACCGTTGAAAATATGGAGCGAATCAGAGACATAATGATTAAAAAGGTTCGCCAGATAAACCTTGACGGAAAGGCAGAAGAAGATGTGCGAGAGGTTAATTTTGATTTTAATAGAGTAAAAGAAGCCCTGCAAAAGCAGATTGCCATAATTGTTGAAGTGCGTGGAGAGGATGACGACATCTATATGTATTGTCCACGCTGTGAACAAGATATTTATGATTTGCATGAGTGCGGATATGATTATTGTCCATATTGCGGTCAGGCGCTTACGTGGCCGGTAGAATAACTATTCTGAAATATTAATATTTAAGGAGGTTTAGGAAGGCATATGGAATTAGAAATAAAATATGGAGTTTTTTTGAAGGACAAAGATAATCCTGAAGAATGGAGAATTTTTGCATGTTGGTTTTCGAAATATGAAGATGCATATGCAGTCTATAATGATTTGAAATCAAACATTAGTTGCTTGCGGCGTAAAATCGTTGAAAGTGTGACTACATATGAGGACGTAGCAATGTGTGAGAATTAATATTTCCGGGAGAACTGGGGAAAGGGAAAGATGAAAGTTGTCAAAAAGAAGATACTGCCTGAATACTTTAAAGCAGTAAGAGCCAGAGAAAAGAACTTTGAGCTACGTGTAGACGAGGATGACATACAGGTTGGAGATTTGGTTATTTTGGAAGAGTGGGACGGAAAGGTTTACACCGGCTCAGCCGTGGTTAAGCGTGTGAAATATGTCTTGAGAAATACACCGGAGTTTGGGCTGATGAAAGGATATTGCATTATTGGCTGGTAGACACTATTAATATTTGAGAAGGAGAGAGCAATATGGAAAAAATAAAGCCGTGTCCATTTTGTGGGTGCAAACGTAAAAATAAAATAATTGAAACCAATTATCGAGGCGAATACAGGACAGAGCATTTTTGCAAATTCACGATTCTCGGACAAAAATTTCATAAAAGCGAAGAGGAAGCTATAAAAGAGTGGAATAGCCGGATTGGAAATTAATATTTTCAGAAGAGAAGAAAGGAAAAAACAATGATTGAGAAAATGAAAGTGATGGAAAAAATAGTCCCAACATGTCTTGCCGTTAAAGTAGATGGCAAATATGAAGTGGAATATAGAGAATTAGGCGAATGCTTTGGGTACGAGTTTAAAGTGTACCCAAAGGATGGCGCACGGGAAGCGGTTGAGCAGATAGTATCAACCATGGAAAGCCAGTCATATGATTATGGTCAATGCTGGAGACACTGGTTTCTGGAAGAGGTGCAGAGAGATGATGACACTAATATGTTCCGGTATTTCGTGGCAAAGTTCGGATTCGGGATTCCTATTAATCCACAAAACTGACATTTGTGATACGAAGGGAGGTACCTGATTGAGAAAGAAAGCAGACAGTAAGCAGGCTAAGGTCAGCCGTATCGACCGCAGCAAGGCTCTGGCCGCCCAGGCTGACGAGGCCATCAAGGAGCGCATCCGGACGGCGCCGCCGTACATGTATACCAGCCTGTGCCCGGTTCCGGGACTGCGCCGGCCACCGAAGGGAGTGATACGGTATTATGAGACAGTGCTACATAGACAACGGACGCCGCGGGTGTGACGGCAAGCGCAACAACAAGGGCAGGATACGGTACGGGTGCTGGGCGTGCAAATAAAGGCGGTGGAATATGAGCGAAGAACAACTTAAGAGGTACTGGCAGGCTTATACAGATGCATGGATGCTGATGAAAAACTGGAAAAAAGTCACGAAGGAGCATATAGAAGAAATGCTATCGAAGCATGACATCGGAGTCATGAGACGGCTGTTTTGCCTAGCTGTTTGGCAAGAAATAAAGAGAGTCAAGGCAGGTGGTGAGCCATTATTGGAAAAGAATTACCAGAGGGCATTTACATATACATGGAAACTGTTTAAGCAGTATAGTGACCCCAATGATTCTGATGAATACTGGGATGGTCTTATAGATGGAATAAAAGATTTGGGAAAGAAATTTGGAGAAAGTCAATTCATAAAAAATCTATTAATTCATGTTACTTTGGAAGAGATAGAACGTATTTATAGAGAAAAAATTTGATACTGTAAGGATGATAAAGTCACATAATTTGCCGAAGGAGTGAGGAGATATTATGACACGAGCAGAAAGGCGACGCGTAGAACGAGAGAACAGAAAACAGCCTACATATAATCTATCCAGAGACCAATTGCGGGAAATTAAACAAGAGGCTACCCATGACGCGGCAGAGACTGCTTTTCTCATGATGCTGGGCATTCCAGTATTGATGTTCAAGGACCATTTTGGTCAACTGATGCGTAGGGAAGTGGATGGAAAGAGTCGGGAACAGCGGTTCGTGGATTACTGTATCGAGTTTTATAGGCAGTTTGATAAGGGGCTGTACACACTGGATGATATCCGTTCAGTGCTGAAAGATGAATGTGATATTGAGATTGAAATGAAATAAGCCGGGGGAGTACCCCGGCAATAAAAAACATTAAAAAAGAACATATGTACGAAAAAGAAGCCCCGTGTGCTTGGCGGCTGAAGGGCTTCTCCTCTTTGGATAGGATAATTATAACCTATCCTGTACAAAATTACAAGGAAAGGATGGGTGGAAATATATGGCAGAACAGGTAAGTATGGATGATGTTGTCAGGCGTGTGATGGATAATATTGTAGATGTCATCGAAGAACAGGAACGACTTAATCAAGTAAAACAGATACTCAACATGTGTTTATCGGAATTTCAGTTTTTTACAGAAGAAACAGCGTTGTCTAATGAAATAGATAGGTCAGTGGAATACCTTAATGCCTATTTGCTCCAGATGAAACTGGACGGATGTACAGATGGTAGTATTAACAATTATAAATGTAATCTAAAAAATATGATGACATATATAAATAAAAATGTAACGGAGATTACATACCAGGATTTAAAGGGGTACCTTGCATATGGGAAACTTGTTCGCAAATGGAAGGACAGAACTTATAACAGCAAACTCATATCTATTCGAAGTTTCTTCTCTTTTTTGTATACAGAAGATTTATTGCCAGAAAATCCTGCCAAAAAATTGAAGGAAACGAAAGTGGAATACAAGATAGGGGCAACGTTGCAGCCTGAACAACGTGAAATGGTTAGATGTGCCTGCGAAAATGAATTTGAACTTGCGTTATGTGATATGCTGTATGTTACGGGAGTTCGTGTGTCAGAATTATGTGGTATGGATATTTCCGATGTAGATTTTCAGCGAAAAACGGCAATAGTTTATGGTAAAGGAAGAAAAGAGCGTCAAGTATATCTTAATGGACAGGTTGCTCTTCATTTATGGAGGTATCTGGACGGTAGAAATGATGATAATCCAGCTTTATTTGTGTCTCCCAATAGGCCAAAGAGCCGCATTTCTGGTCATACAGTTCGTAATATTTTACAGTGTATAAAGGCAAGAGATGCAGAATTGGAAGGTGTGAAAGTTACTCCCCATGTGTTCCGGCGTACTGTTGGTACAGATATGATTAACAAAGGCGCTCCAGCTGAAATTGTAAAGGAAGCACTTGGACATGTTAAGATTGATACAACATTAAAATGCTATGCAGCAATCAGCAGAGAGACAGTACAACAGGCACATGCAAGATTTGTTGGATAAAGTAAATCCTGGAAATAAGGTAACACTTTTTGATACCCCCCTAGGTTAAGAATTTTACAGAAAAAAGACGGAAATGTTTTTTGAGAAATTTTTGAATTTTGGTATTTTTTTTAAATACGAAAAGTTGATTTTGAATTTGTGTCGAATTTCTATCGGATTTTGCAAAAAACTTTTAGAACACTGTCTCGTTGGTGCTTTGCGATGCCGATTAGGGTAGTAGTGCTAGCTAGGCAGTATACAAAATATCCAGTATAAGTGCATGATATCACAAGCGCGGATAATGTGCAAGCCTGTAATATCGTCTTGACGCACCACAATCGCTGTTGTTGGATTTTACAGGCGTTATCCTTGTAATATGCGACAAAAGCATAAAAACGGCTATACGGATAAAATATCATGTTGTCAATTCGCAAATTCCCGCACCGGCTGCCGGGCGGGAACTGGGAAATAGTGCGGTGGACTACGTACACTTCTGTTCATGGGCCTCAAATACGCCGCCCGTCTGCGCCCCGTCCCGCAGCTTGTAGGGTGGTGTATTGCCTGTATGCTGGATGCTATCGCGCAACCGTTAAGAGCCGGATGACGTCACCGGGGCGTTGCTGGGGGTTTACGGGTGTCCGGCTTGCGTTGGCTTGTAGACGGGTACAGGGCCGTCGCACGTAAGCCTGCCGCCGGTCAGAGCCGGAAACGGGGAAATGTGGGTTAGACTGTTGCTTGCGTCTGCGGACTTAGGATGTGGCATAGATTGTCGCACCATCAGACATCCGGGAAATCAGAGTGGGTGCCTCCCAGTCGATGTTTTCTTCTTCTCCTTCTGGCGCATTTGGCGCATCGTAGTCAATACAATATTCTTTGTCGCCACAAATTGCAATGACAGAAAATGTGTCATTATCTAACCATTGTTGATTGTTTGTGAAAACATAATTTTGATTGTTGATTGTAAGGTTATACATAAATTTCCTTTCTCCCCTTGTCCCTGGGGGCCGGGAAATGATGAAACAGTAACGGCGGGAGTCGAACCCGCCTAAAAAATTCGTGACTGCCTAAAAAGTTGATTTTTGATATAATACAGATTTTAAATACTGGATTTTGTCCCAGATTTTCCCGTCCATGTTCATTGCGTGCATAAATGCGGCGTGCGGGGCGCGGTCTAGCAGGTATTCATATTGGTTGATTTCTGGTAGGGATGAAAACCACTTTTCCCACTTTCCGCCCTGGATGTTGGCGGCGTGTTCAATTTTCTGTAGCTCAGCGCCGGGAACATATGACGCTGGGTTCACATACCATGTGATTTTCCCGCAGTCTGCGATATGGGCGATTGTTTTATAATCTCCATTTTCCTCGATAGCCTTGTTACATACTGTAATGCCGTTTCCCAGGCATCCCATAAATAATTCAAATTTTTCCATAGTCTCCAACCTCCATTTTTTGTTGTTTACGGGACAATTCCCAAAACCGCCGCCCGGTATCGGGCCGGCTGGCATCCTCAGTTGCGGTTAGCTATACAGTTTTATATATACACCCTGTCCACGTTTGGCATGTTGTGCCGTTGCAATCATTTCCAATCCTGCTACAGTTGTCGCACATGCTGTTAATATGCGGATTGCTGTCATCCTCTAAAACATCGATGCCAACACATTTTTGTAAATCATCGGACACAACCCCAGTGTTAAAAGTTTTGCCGATGTAATATGCTTTTGCTTCCTCTACGGTTGCATTCATGCGCGTGAGATTGATATCTCCGTTTGCATACTTAATCTTTAGTGTCAACATATAATGTATACCATCCTTTCTTTTTTGCATTTTGGCGGCTACTTTTCACGGTCTCGGCCGCCGCGAAGCACGTCCGGGGCGTTACTGTTTCGCCTATGGTTTCTGTTTTTCCTCCGCTCTGCGACTTCCTCCGGGGTTGCGACCGGATACCCGCATTAGAGGGGCGGCAGGTGCCGCCTATTTGTTATATAATTTGGTTTCTTGTTCGTTGGCTGCTTCGGTGTGTCCGTCCGGATATTCCCGGATTATTTTTCCGCCGCATTCCGTTACCCAGTAAATCAAGTTCCCATTTTCATCTGCCAGATACATGCTTTTCATGTTGTTCCTTTCTCCCGGCTCTGACCCTGCCGGGCTGGTGGTGCGGTTAAACAGTTGCGATAACAACGGCATCCTCTATGATGATTTCGCCCTCGTCATTACCATAGGTAACACGGTCTCCGCCGATGATAACAATATCTCCATAGTATACTTTGGATGCGTTAATGGCTTTTTCCAGCTTTGACTTGATTTCCTCTGAGTCATCCCATCCGGAGTGTATCCTGGTGTTGTATGCGCACGTGCCAGGGAGTTCTTGCGGCTCTTCCGTCTCGTATGTGGAGCAGTCGAACTCATAATTCCAGTCGTAAGAGTTGCGGCAGTAATCGCCAACGTTGTAATGTTCATCATCTGCCAAATGTCTTATGCCTATATATTCGGCTCCGCTGGCCTCAATTAAATCAATGATGTTTTTGGTCATGGCTTTTATCTCCTTTTTGTTTGGTGTGTTGTTGTTTGCTATGCTTATACTATAACGCACATATAAAAAAGTCGCAATACCGGAATAACCAACGAAATAACGCACATATATAGGCGGAAAAATTGTGTAAATTGTATAACGCACATATTCATTGACATTAAAACGCACATAGGATATAATAATGTAAAGCACATATATATTAAGGACGGTGTAAGACGTGGAAAATAAGGAATTAAAGACGACCGAAGCGCAGAGAAAAGCGATAAGGGAATATGAAAAGAGGAATTACAGATTAAATATAGTTTTCCCGGCAGGGACCAAAGAACGCATTGAGGGACTAGGGTTAAATAAAACGCCATCCGCCTTTATCCGTGATACAATCTTGACAAAATTGGACGAATTGGAAAAAATATTAAAATAACGCACATATAATATTGACAACATAACGCACATACGATATACTTGGAGTATCAACAAAGAGGATATCAGGGAGTAATATAGGAGGTAAGTAAAATGGATAAAAATAATGAGCTGCGCAAAGCGGCGTTGGAAATTATTGAGGGGCGTCGGAATGTGACCGAAGCCGAACTGTTAGATAGCGATTGTCGGTACACTACCGTTTTGGTTGATGGCGTAAGTTATAAAATTTATATGGTTGGCACTGATGAGTGTTTTGATATGGACGAGTTTTATCAATACGGCATCACAGATAACAATCGTCTGCTAAAATTTTATTTTGACTTGCCAGATGACGATGATTTTGACGGAGATTTGAGCAATGTGGATTATTCCCAGGCATACCGTGTTGTAGATGTCACTGGAGAATGGGATTATACTGATTTAGGCGTTTTTTTGGACGCGCTTAAATAGGCTATTGACAGATATTATAAAATCTGCTAGAGTATAACCAATTGATAATTATATATAGCGTGTATGTGTGCTAGTGTCTCGGATGCCTTGACCACACATGCAGACCGCCGGCCAGTAGATGCGCGGCGAAGTATAACCAGTCCACGGGGCCTTGACGTTATAGACGGATGTAGCAGTCTGTCTAAGCGTTGGGGCCTTTTTTATTTACCTTAACCAGGCAGAGAGGAGGCCGCAATGCTCCAATGGGTCTGCCTTATAGTTAATACAAATACAGTGTAGCGGGATAGATATATATTATATACATATTCCCATGTGGATAGATAAGGATTATATATAATTGGGTTACATAGCCCCAGAGAGGAGATATACAGTTATGTCAGATATTAATATTAACATGGTCAAAATAACAGATAGGGACGGTAATACCATAGATGTCTATGCAAATGATATATCTATGTATCTCCAAGAGTACATCGACAATAGAGACATAAAGGATATGCGTAAGGAGCCGCAGAGCCGCTGGAATGCTGCTCTTATATATATTAATAGACAGTTGTTTGCTGTTAACCGTGAAAGGTTATATACAGATACAAGATTAAACAATGCCTATAATCTGGATTTAATAGATTGTGTATGTGATATATATATAACTCTATGTTATGAGTATGACAAAGAGGTATCTATAAGTGGGTTTAGTAAATTGACTGGTATAGATACAGATACGGTTAACAGTTGGGGCAGGGATGAGACGAGAGTGGGTTCAAAAGGTTCCGTTATATACAAAAAATTGAACATGGAGAACGAGGAAAGTCTGTCAAACATGCTCATTGGCGGGAAGAGAAATCCCGTCGGAATACTGGGAGCATTAAACAGGCGGCACGGATGGAATATGGGGCAGCCAAGGGGAGCGGATGGAAGCAAAGCGGGCATTACATATAGCCGCGAGGAGATAGTAGCCAGGGCCAAAGAAATGGAATCCTTGCCTGGGAGCGTGGATGATTTGCCGGATTAGACTACTATATTATCAGACAATACAGCGTGTCTGTTATACAATAGGCACAATTTATAGTGTATTGGTTATTGTGCATAATATTTTTGACAGATTTTGTGCAGATTTCAACCATAACTATTCGTGAAATTGATATTTAGCGAATAGTTGAGACGGATACAAGTGATGATGGCCTTTGAAATAGCAATATGCATAGTTTTTGAACTGGAATTTGTGCAGTATTTCAGCCAATCAACCGTCATATGCAAATGGGGCGGGAGGGGGTCTGTAGGAAGCCGCTGGCGGCGCCAGTTAGTCCCTTTAATTCCGAAAAAAATAAAAAGGCTTTCCAGCTAGGAGGATACCCATATGGATAGTAACCAAGAACAGTATATCTGTAAGTCAGAAGGATTCAGTACAAGGGGATTTCCTAAATACAATGAAGGTGAGGAGAACTGATTATGATTGGAGTTGGAAAAGTTACATGGACAAGCCAGGCGCAGGGTAGCGATAAGATTAAAACAGGGAAAGTCATAGCTATTGTTCCAGCAAAAAAGGATGCGGATATGCTTTTACCAAGAGGCGTGAAGCCCAGTCACGTCAAGTATAATAGCCATATAAGCATTTATGAACGAGTGTTGGTTGCGGTACCTGCGGGAAAGGATGGGCAAATAACTCACTATTATTGTCCAAGAAAGTCAGTTTTGGAAGCGCAAGGGAATTAAGAAAGGAGCGTACCATGGACAAAAAACGGAAATATACAATCTATGCTGTTGATTTCGATGGGACATTATGTGAGAGTGTATATCCTGGAATCGGCGCTCCGAACCTGGTGCTTATTGAGCATTTGAAGAAACGCCGGAGGCAGGGAAATAAAGTCATTCTCTGGTCCTGCAGAGAGGGAGAACGGCTCCTTGAAGCGGTTGATTGGTGCTGGGAACATGGACTGAAGTTTGATGCAGTGAATGAGAATTTGCCGGAAATGATTGAGTGGCACGGTAATGATTGCCGGAAGATTTTCGCAGATGTCTATATTGATGATAAAGCTGTGAATAAGCCGAAGTATCATGTGCCATACAGGGAGGCGTAATCATGTTAGATTTAGCGATTAATCACGCAGAAGAGCTGCAGAAGTGTTTCAGTTCAATATGGTTTCAGGATAAATATAAATTCTGGAATTTCACGAGTTATTACGAAGATATGGAGATTACTGATTCCACTTGGAGCAAACATCAATTTGTTTCGCTGGATTCATCCGGCAAGGTAATCGGATACATAGGCTATGAAATAACTAGGTCAAGTGGTGTCGTGGATGGATTGAACATTATAAACTTTACGGACAATAAAGCAACATTCGGAATGGATGCAGGACAGGCTCTTCGGGATATTTTTGAGAAGTTCCATTTCAGGAAACTGGTATTCGTTGTTGTCATCGGCAATCCGATTGAGAAAACCTATGACCGGATGATTGCGCGCTATGGAGGTCGTATTATTGGCATCCAGAGTCAGCAGGTGAAGTTGATTGACGGTCAGTTCTATGACGTTAAAATGTATGAGATTTTATTAGATGATTATTTCGGGAGGAAATGGGCATGTGCGGAAAATGCGAATATCGACGGTACATAGATGGTGAGTGGGTATGCGATAATGAGGAAAGTGAGAACTATGGTCTGGAGGTCAGTTATTCCGATGACTGCGTGGATTTCGAAAAGAAAGGTGAATAAGCTGCCAAAGGTAACAATCATGCAGGAGGGCATGAGTAAGCGTGCATACATAGATGGAAAAGAAGTGAGCAATTCCATAATTGGGATTGATGTCGGAATTCGACCGGATGAAATTCCGACAGTTGACTTTGAAATGATGTTTGCAGATGGATTTCTGGAGTTATGTGATTCAGATGTAAGGATAAAGGCTCACCCGGAAACTTTGCAGGAAGCAGCTTGCATTGTTCGTGATGAACTTCTGAAAAAAGGAGACCTGTACGATGGCTTTGTGGCAAGTATTTTAAGTGTTCTTAAGCCAAAGGAGCATTATGTTGGCGATGGAGAATCTGAAATCAGTGCCGAATATGGGGCAAATTATCTTGCAGAAGAAATTTTAAACCGGATTGTAGGATTGGAGGAGCATGATGGAAGCGTTTAAGTGGATTGTGACTTGCGGAGATATCATCATGGCGGCAATCACTGGCTGGTTTCTCTGGAAAAATGCGAGAGATGCTGCTTCAGTAGTTGGATTTTCGCTGATGTTGTTTCTTTTTCTGGCAAGTGTCGGATTGATTTTGTGGAGGTGGCCGTAAAATGTACATATGCATGACAGAAGAACAGAAAAAAGTAATCAATGAAACCGGAAATATGATGGTTATTGATTTCAAGAGAATTTTGAACAAGATAAAATTATCGTTTGAAGAATTGTTGGAGACAGTGAGGAATTGTGTCGGATGTTTGGACAAATTCTGGAAGAATCTCTGGAAGCTTCAGGCGAAAGAGAAGTATACCATAGTTCGTAGATTGAACAGGTGCGGATTTAATGAAAAAGAAATTAATGTGATGGTGTTCGGAGCATATCATTGTCGGAATAATTGTTAATCTGTTAAGAACGGGAGGCAAATCAAAATGAAAAATTGGAAAACATGTGCCGTTGTGGTAGTAGGAATTATCTTTTTTGCGCTGATGTGCGTATTCGGTGTTCAGGGAAGCAGGAATAAGGCAATAGGACTGGAGGAAGCTATTGAAACCTCAATGTCAGATATCAAGGTACAAGAGAAACGAAGAATCGACCTGCTTCCGAACCTTGTGGACACGATTAAGCAGTATGACAAGCACGAGGCTGAAACGCTGCAGGCTATTGTGGATGGTAGAGGAAGTGCCGGAGATATCGAGAATGTGACTACTGCAATCACAGCGGTAGCAGAAGCGTATCCAGAACTGAAAAGTAATGAGAATTACAAGCAACTTATGACGGAACTGGCTACCACGGAAAATATGATTGCCCAGTATCGTGAGAGCTATAATAAGCAGGTAGGTACATATAACCGGTATGTAAAAGGATTTCCGGCCAGACAGTTTTTGTCTTGGACTGGCTATGAGGTACTGGATTATCAGAGATTGGACTATCAGGCCCCAGTTGATGCGCCTACGAATTTATTTGGTGAATGATTATGAAAAAGTCGTGGCAGTTAGGACGTTTTGAGATAACAATGCATGAGATTCTGGCCAGTATTACCATTATTGCGGTGATGATGATTCTTGGATTCGTGTTTTCTGGAAAGATTGAAGAAAATCAGATGGACAAGAATGCAGAGTATTACAAGGCAACGAAGATAACTGAGACAGAAATGTTTCAGTACGGAATGGATACCAACATTGGTAACGCATTTGTGTATGGGGATTTAGAAGCGGTTGATACCGTCACTTTCCCGGAAATCGGTGGAGAATACCTGTACGTGAAAAAGGTAGAAGAACATTACAATATGCACACCCGAACGGTTACATATACGGACTCCAACGGTAAGACACAAACACGAACCGAGACATACTGGGAATGGGATTATGCCGGTAGCGAGGAAGTCCATAGCCATAAAATTAGATTTTGCGGTATTGAGATGGATTATCCCAAAGTGGCTATGCCTGGAACGGATTACATAGACACGATAAATGAATCTGGATTTGTGAGATTCAAATATTATGGATGTAATCCGAAATATACTGGCACAGTCTATACTGATTTGCGAGACGGAGCCATGAAAGATGATTCACCGTTTTACGTTGGACAGGACATAGAATCAACGGTAGAGTATTTGACTTCTGGCTTTCCGATAGTGCTGTTTTGGATAATTTGGATTATATTGACCGGTGGTGCAGTGGTTGGGTTTATCTGTCTCGACAACGAATGGTTGGAGGATTAAATGATTTTCACCTATTTTGGAATTATCCTGTTCATTACATACGAATGGGTTCAATTCATATCAAAAAGACCTGCAAAGCAGGCAATACGACCGAATCAAGCCGGTAAGCACGGGATTCCTTACCCTTGTGAGCGGTCGAGGCATCCAGAGTAGCTATTGCCCATGGTGCAACTAGATAATGCGGATAATAATGTGGAATCCCAAGAAACATTATCTGGCGCATCGGGGCCAAAGTCAGTGTAGTCATGCGGTAAACTGTTGAAAAATCCGCAAAATTGCAAAAATCCAATCTAAAATACGAATCTGGTATAGTTGCTGGATTCGTTAAGCCAAGTATCCTAACGGTGGGGAGCGGTTTTGAAAATCGTGGACTGTAAAAGGTTAGAGGGTTCGACTCCTTCACTTGGCGCTCCGCATTATGCTGAAAGTGCGGAATCTTTGACATTTTGAATCTCCCCCTCATAGCTGTTTGCTGTTAAGGCAGAGCGAATCTGCCGTGAGGGTTTCTGCGAATAGTCCTGACGACGAAAGGCTTAACAGATAACCGGTCAATTTCTGGGTAGCTGATGGAGGCTCATCACCTCTGGTTCGCATTGGAACGATTGAACCATGCAGCATATGCTCTGGCTGCTTCTCGTTTGAGGTAGGTGGATTATAGTTGGCAGACGTGTCACCTGTATGGGAGTTCCATGAATGCGCTTTTGCGCGCAGAGTAAACTGTTCAAATCCTGCATGTCCTTGCAGACATAAGATGGGCGGCAGCCGGATAAGCCATATAAACCGACCTTGGAAAGCAGGAGCTAACTGCTGCAGGAGAGATAGGTAGGCTTTCCAATCTTCCAAATGCTACGGCGCCCCGTATAAGCCGTAGAAAAACTTATCAGCATTTACTCAGTCACCAAATTTGGCTAGTGTACGGGAACGCCGATGTGGACGGATTTGAGGTGCTGATAACATTCTGGAGTACATAATCGGCGCCAAAGCGTGTCTGGGGAGTTTCAAGGAATGTTTAACTATGTTTGGGAATATCGCAAATGACGTTAAGAGGCGATACGGGATTTTGACGGGAGTTAGAAAATCAGAGTGGAAGAGGTCTGAAAGAGCGGTATTATAGCATCATGCTGCGGAGGCAAGCGAAAGCGACAATAAGGAAGCAGACCATAAGAGGGTGAGCTGTGTGGGACTATTCCCTCTTGACACCGGGAAAGACTGGATATGTGCACATATTTAAGTTGTCGGTGAAATGCTTGAAACCGAACTGGTCTTGTATGCACTATGTGATGGCGCGAAGCCGCCGTATACACGCGAAAAGTTGGGAGTAAGGGCGAGATTTAATCTTTATCTGGAATCCAGAGAAAACTCCATAGCGCAAACGCATGGCGCGATAAAAATGTTGCTAACGGGCGCAGGCCCGTTCTGGGGATTTAGCTGAGAGGCATAGCGATAGGTTGTTAATCTATGTACATCGGTTCAAGTCCGATAATCCCCTTTAGCGAAAACCAGGTGACTTACCCTTCCATAGCCAGATATTCCTGGGTTCGATGCCCAGAGTGTCCATTGTAGTAAAAGTTTATTAATCGTAAAGGTGTGTGTATTATGAGATTTATTAGAGAAACCAATCATTCTTCTGCAATTATTTGTGGAAAACTTTATAGAACAAATAATGCGGAAGTAATTGGTGAACAAAATGGTAGAAAATATTTTATGACTCTTAGAAGAAACTTCTTTTCGGCAAAATGTGAATTTGAAAATTATCGAGATGGATTTGGAGATGGTCACATAATTACTACTTACTCTGATATTAGAATGGAATCAGTAGAAAAAGCAAAAGAGATTCTTGGATTTACTGATATTAAACGATATTGTGAAGTTTTTGGACAAGTAGAAGAAGCATAGATTTATGGGCTATCGCCAAGCGGTAAGGCACAGGACTTTGACTCCTGCATTCGTTGGTTCAAATCCAACTGGCCCAGTTTTGCACATTGATGATTTCATATTTGGTAGCGTGGCAGAGTTGGTAAATGCGACGGTCTTGAAAATCGTTTGTCAGAAATGGCTTGTGGGTTCAAATCCTACCGCTACCGTTTTATCCTTATCTCTACTCAGTTGACACCACTGCAATGGTTCTGACTGATGGGAGATGTATGGATAGTAGTTGCTCATTATCGGTTAACGAAAAACTCGCTCGTTAGTACAATTTGCAGATTGAAAAACGGGTGGCATGGTTTGGGTCGGGCAGGTTCGACTCCTGCGGCAACTATTTGGAATTTTGCACATTGAGAATTGAATATTGATGGTTGGCATGGTATAATAAAATATATTTCAATCCACAGACAAAGGGGAGCCCCATGGATAAAATTAAGAAAATATGTAGAAAATGTGGAATGGTATATGATGGTTCTGCTCACTCGTGGTACTGTCAGAACTGTAAACAGCGTATACTAGAAAAACAAAGAGAGGAAAATATCTTAAGAATAAAAGAAAGACAGATTGAAGGTACATGTATTATATGTGGAAAATCATTTGTAGGATATCATGCAAAAGAGACATGTAGTCCCGAATGCGATAGGAAATTGAAAGTATTACGTCAAAAAGGACATGAGGTTAAGAACGAGACAAAGAAGAAAATTGCTGAGAAAAATTGTTTGAAGTGGCATTTAGTTAGTCCGGATGGAAAGCATTATGTTTTTTATAACTTGAAACAGTGGGCAAGAGATAATTGTAATTTGTTTGGATTTGAGAGCAATGAAAAGAATGCAATAAAAATTGCAACAGGAATTTGCCAAGCTAAAAAAGGAAAAACGGTCATTACATATAAAGGTTGGGAAGCCTTTGATGGGAACGAAGAAAAAATAGCAGCAGGAGTTGGACAAGGTAAGAGGAGAAAAAAATGTAATTATAAAGACTGGGAAACTCTTTATGATAGTAAAAAAAACGATCCAAACAATATTTGTCAACTTTATAACGATGGATATAGCATAAATCGAATTCATACTATGACGGGTTTAAGTGCCTCAAAGATCCGAAAAATATTAATTGAAGAGAATTTGTGGGTTGATACCTTGTCTGTGAAAATTTCTAGGCTTCTGGCTGCTGGAAAAACTACGGATGAGATTTCTAACTTATTAAATGTATCCCCAAAAGTTATTAATAGTCGGAGTCCTTATAGTAAAGGAATGTACAACTGGAAACCTTCAAAAAATGCTTTGAGTGTAAGAAAGCATAGAGAAAATAAAAAAAATAAAAAACATTAATATGTTATACCAACCATCAATATTCGGTGGTTGGTTTTTTATTGCTTAAAACTATATAAATGAGAGGATTATTTATGATGGACTTTATTCTATTCCAGTAGTGGATATTTTAAAAATTAAGTGGTTAAGGGGTGAAAGTAAGGAACTATGTTAAAAATATTCTGTGAGTATCCATATGTAGTTGCGAAAGTAGTGCAAAGCGTGGATAAGCGTTGTTTTCCCGCCATTCAAATATATCCTATGTATTTATGCAAAACTGAGACGGACGCTATGGACTGTATGAAAATTCGCAAAGCAGAGCAGGAATCTTTTTTAGAAGAATTTGAAATTCATGTAATTAAAATAGTTGGATAGGATGGGTGACAAATTGCGCGGATTATTAGTGGGAAGCAAATGGTATGTTTGATATTGGAAAATCCCGGAGTAAAGGCATGGATGAGCGGACAATAAAGATTCTTCAGGACATCAATGAGAATAACCAGAAAGTGTTTTTATCCACCCCATATCCGAATCTCCGCAAGAAGGAGAAATAATTACTGACCAACGCCATATTGATAGATATTGGGTTGAATTTAATCAATGTATGAAGTGTGGTGCTGTGTGTGAGGAGACACAGCTTTGGAATTTTGAGGGCGAAGCGAAGAAAATAAATCCCAATATCAAAGTTGTGGAAAAATGAGGTGGTTATATGCAGGTCACAAAACACGCCAAAGAGCGATTGAAAGAGCGGTGCGGTCTGAATGATAAATCTTCGGAGCGGATGGCAAAAATTGCATATGAGAAAGGTCTTCGTCATGGTGATTTGACCGGCAATCTGAAAAAGTGGGTGGACAAGCAGTATTTCTATAATCGTAGAGCGAACCAGATTCGGCTTTACGGGGATAAGGCGTACATATTCCATAACCAGAACTTAATTACTGTGATTCAGATACCGCATAACCTTGTCAAAGAGGTTATGCGGATTAGTAAGAAGGGGAATGAAATTTGATTATAGCAAGAGTGGTTGATTTTATAAAGTCATGGCTGTATTATCCTGAAATGAAACGGTATTTAAGAGAAAAATGTAATGTCTGTTATCAAAAAAGCAGAGTTAAGTACGCATGGTGGCATTGCCATGTGGGTAAGTTGAAGAATCGGAGGTAGTTCTATGTTTGATATTGAAAAAGCCAGGAGTAAGGGAATGGATGAACGTACAATAAACATTCTTCAGGACATTAACGAAAATAACCAAAAAGAGGAATCCTGCAGCCGACATGGGTTTGAACGTAAGAAAATCAATGGCCTGCCGAAGTATCGTTGTAAGAACTGTGGTTGTGTGGCGGATGTTTCTTTCGTGAAAGGATATATGAGGGGATTAGAGCATGTGAAAATCAATTATCAGAAAGAAATCTTAAATGCGACACCAAGTCCGAGGGAGGCTTGAAATGGAAATAAAGAAAATTATAGCTGATAAGCGTCCAATGTTCTGCTGTGAGTGTCCATTAAATGTTTCGACCATTAGAACCTTAAAGAAAGGCCAGTGTGGTAAGCAAGAAATTTTTAGAAATCACAGCGGATGGGACGTTGGGGGAAAAGTGCGGACGAACGGTGTTTGATTGAAGTGGAGGTATAGCATGGCAAGTATCATAACGAAAACAGATGATGGAAGTTTTTCAGTGGAATGTCCACTCATAGATATTGGCAATAAGGATTATGTCAAGAGAACGGATTATGAGGAAGTAATATTAAAAGCACTTGATGAGGTAGAGAAGTATAAAACGGCTTTTGAGAATGCAAAACAGAAGAGAGATAAACTGGTTTCTGAAATGCAGGCACATATTGACTGCCTAAAAGCCGAATTACTGGAAGTACAGTGCCACTCTGATAAATTGAAGCAGGAACTGGAAATTAAAGATGGAACGAAGATGTTCGATACGCTTATGGAAAACTCTTCAGGAGAGGCGAAGGAACTTCTTGCCCGACATCTGGTTGAAAATCTATGCTGTGTTGAATTGAATCAGAAAGACAAGGGACTGATTCTTCCGACAGAGCCTATTGATGTAGCTTCTATGCTTATCAAGACTACGGTAACAGTTAAAACAAATCCAATTAAAAAGGTGTTGGCTCAAAACATTCCAGATGAATATGAGACAGAGAAATATTCTAAAAGCGATTTGCGGCAGATTGCGAAGCATTTGCTGGCGTACTGCAAAAATGTAGAGAACGAGGATTGATTGAGCGGAGGTATAGAGATGATGAGCATGGAAGATATTGATTGGTTGAATCGGTGCAAGCAAGACCCTGGGAAATATCGAATTGATGTTGACAATGACTGCATATTTGTAACGGATTTGCAAGCAGATGATTGTGTACATACATTTTCAAGCTACGGATATGAGTTTGCACAGGAACTGTTGTGTTTTTCCGGTTATAATGCAGAATTTGTATAGGGACGGGAAATGGAAACGTATCGAGATTTATAAGTGCCGGTTGTGCGTAGAAGAACGAACCGACTATTTTTCACCAGAAGTTTGCCAGTGATTGATAAATGGAATGATGGATGAAAAAGTACTGGAGCAAATGGGACTTACGTTATTTGATAGGTATCATCAATGGAAGAATGGAGATATAGGGGTGATGGAGTTTCATGGACTCAGAAAGATTGGGTGATAGAAGCATGATTTTTTTTGCAGAATTAGTTTTAATTGTAATAGGGTTGATAGCGATTGGAATTGGAATTATTTTTAACAATGTTGTTACACGTAAGCGGGTCATCCTCAACCAGAAGGAATGGGATGAGTATTGCAAAGGTATGACGGATGATGAAAAAAGGGAGGCTTTTTTTTCGTGGTGCGAAGAAAACAAAGCAAAGCATTGCTGGCCGCATTACTATTATCCTTGTTGGAATAAAGCGAAAGGTTGAGTGATTATGCCACCAAAAGATTATAGAGAAAGAAAACCCTTCTTAATAGCAGATAGTGGTATAGTGCTACCCCATATGGATGAAATTCCTGAGTTACATATTGATTCAGAACTAATTGACGAAGAAACTCAGAAAATGCTTGATGCATTACGCGAACCAGTCGAGTTGAGTTTTTCTTTCAATATGCCGATATCGCCAGGAGAATTAATCCTTATTATGTGTGGTGGATGTACATGGGAGCAGATACAACAAAACAATTGGCGGAGGCTTCACGGATTGCCAATGAGGAGGAAAAATGTATCCAGTAGAATTTCCAGAACAGAATAGCGTATTTGTAGCAGAAGGATGTGACGATTTGCCAGCCTGTAAGCAGTATAATGAGCAGTTTGCGACCGATGAAGTGATTTCTCTGTGGCATTTTTCGGATGATGATTTGGCAGATATATTAAAGCAAATTAAGGCTGGAATTAGACCGGCAATTCATTTGGATGTGATTGGCGGTCAACCTCCGGTAAGTATGTGGGTAAGGAAGAATGAAGATTGATGATAACACAATCAAAAGGATTGAACAGGCTTTTGGAATCCAATTGTATAACTGGCAGAAGGATTATCTGCTTGGAAAGCGAGATATAATTCGGTCAGGACGGTGCAACGGAAAGACGTTTGCTTATTGCATCAAATTGCTCTTGTCGGACGGAGATCCGATAAAGCGCAGAAAGCTGTGTAAATACGCAGATGGTTATGGAAACCGATATCGGGAATGTTTTGCCGGATATGCGTTGGAAATCAATGATAAACTGGTGAAAGCAGGATTTGAAACGAGGGTGCAAAATTTATGAGGGGGAGGATTTATGCTGTTAGTTGCAAAACAGGATGAGGTCGATAATTTATTTGCAATATGGGATACGGTTACAGATAGATTCCTTGGTGTAAATCTAAAAGAATCGGATGCGATAAGTATTATCATGAATAAAAAAGACTGTTCTGAAGAAGATGCACATAGTCGTATTGCCCATCCTGCTATGTTTTCGGAGATTGCAAAGCATATTATGTGGGAATTTGAGACAGACGTTGATAAAATAATACATTTCTTTGAAGCGGAAATAGAACAATGTAAAGATAGGATATTAAGGGAGTCAACCTGCTTTAATGGGGTACAAGTAGGAGTTCGCGCGGCGGAAATGCTGAACCAGGAGCATATTAATTTTTGTCAGAACATCATTGACCGGATAAGGAGCGATAATCTATGAACAATGGAGAATTACATATTGGAATCGATTGGGGCGACGGGGACAAAACTGGTGTTTCGTTGCTATGTGGTAACTGTCACCAAGTTATCGATAGTGGCATTTCTGAAAACATGTTCTGCGCGCCAGTTCGGATTCAAAGGAACTGTCCGAAGTGTGGGGCTAGATTTAGTAAGATTGTGGGGAGGATGAAGTAAATGGATAAACAAGTAGCAAAAATAATATACCGGTGTCGGAGATGTGGTCAGGAATTTGAGAAGGATGGAGTATATATTTCCGAGGATTTCAAGGTGAATGGAGTAGAGGTCCTTACTGGTTCAATTTATGCCTATCATCAATGCGAAGATGGTGTGTTTGGTGTTGGGGATTTGATTGCGGGCTACATAAGGGAGGAATGAGAATTGAACTTTTCAAATTATATGTCGCCGCCAGAAGATGGATTTGATGGGCAGGCAGATATAAAGGCAGGCTGGGTAATCTGCCCTTACTGTTTGAAAAAGCAGTTTAAGGTCAATTCTGATACGAAAATTGAGAAAATGCCATATAAGTGTAAGAACAGTAAATGCCGGAAGGAGATGGTTGTAAATGTGGAGTAGGATAAAGCATTACATGAAATGGAAATTCATGACTGGTCATATTAGCATTGGAAGTTTAACGGTGTATGGGAGAAATGCTATGCACTGGGGAGTGCAGTTACATACCAAGAAGTATGGGTATATTTGTTTTAGACTACCTCTTTTGTGTGATGGGCATTGGTGGCCACTATACTTCTATTGTAGTCCAAATGCAACACCTTGGGCGGCAACATTTATGATTGGGAAGAAACATGACTGCGATGATTGGGCAAAATCAAGAGTTCGTAGACTTTGCTTAGGGCATAATTTTGATGTTCATGGTTGGAATAAAGAATATGAATGCGAAAATTATGATATTCTTCGCGGCATAAATAGGGGCCTTGCAACGAGATGTTGGTATTATCAAAAATGGCAGAAAGAACATCCCAAACAGGATTAAGTTAAAAATTATGTCGATTTAAACCAGTGCCTAATGAGCCTTCGACCTTTGTGAAATAAGCAGAGGAAGGAGGTTTTTCTATGGATTTCCAGGAACACCGGGAAATAATCAAAAAATTGAAGCGGCAAATTACAGAGCCGCCATCTTTGGACATTTTGCAACTTCTTTTGTCCGAACTTCAATACACGATGCAGGATAACCCGGATTTGGGTGCAGATGAACGAAAATACGTGTTTTCTTACTCTGGGTTTATCAAACGATGGTCGTTACAGCGACTACAGCAGACGCTTGACCCTCAATGGGACAAGTTATACTGGGATACGATGCTATTTGAAGCTAGAAACCGTGTGGTGGACAGCTACTTGATTTATCTGGAGAAGAATCGTGACCCAGAAGATAGATTCTACGAGCCGCGAAGAAGCCATTTTATAAAACTGGGATTAATAGATGCCTTGCAGGGGCTTATTGACGATAAATACGATATTGTCAGTTTATCAATGCCACCCGGAACAGGAAAGACGACTCTGGGGGAAATGTTCCTTTCCGGATTTATGGGATGGTTCCCGGACTTGTGCAACCTGTTTTCTTCCCATAGTGGTCATGTCACCAGAATGGTGTATGAGGTATTGTGTAATATCATTGGTGTTGGTTTGAAATCTGGCCAGATACCAGAATATACTTGGCGAGAAATTTTTCCAGATGTTCCGATTGAAAGTTGTAATGCGAAGGAGCAGGAAATCAATCTAGGGAAATTTAAGCCATTTAAATCTATTACCTGTCGAGCGTTGGGGGCTTCCCAAACAGGCGTTACCCGATGTGAGGGGATTTTGTATTGCGATGACCTTTGTTCTGGAATTGAGATGGCATTGTCCAAAATACGTCTGGATAAACTCTGGACGATGTATAGTACAGATTTAAAGACCCGAAAGAAAAAAGGAAAACGTGGGAGGACCTGCAAGGAACTACATATTGCGACTAGATGGTCTGTATGGGATGTAATTGGGCGTATAAAAACTATCTATCAAAGTAATAAGCGCTGCCGTTTCATTTCAGTGCCGGATATTGACCCGGCAACAGGGGAAAGCAATTTTGATTATGATTATGGCGTTGGATTCGATGTGGAGTATTTTGAAGATATCGAAAAGTCGCTGGATGATATTACATATAAGTGTTTATACAAGAGTGAAGCCGTAGAACGCGAGGGAATCCTCTACAATCCAGATATGTTACGGCGGTATTATGGAGAGCTGCCGCCAAAGGAGCCAGATGCTATATGGGCGTTCTGCGATACGAAAGATACGGGTACGGATTATAACTGCTTAGGGGTGTTCTATCAGTATGGGGAGGATTATTATCTACATGATGTTGTATTCCAGAGCATTGACCCCTATTTGCTTGACGACTTGAATGCAGAATGCCTGGTTCGGAACAATGTTCAGATTGCGGTATTTGAAAGTAATAAAGAGGGTAGCAGAACTGGCGATAAAGTTCAGGAGAAGGTAAGAGAAAAAGGCGGTCGTGCCAGTATTGAAAAGAGATTCACGACCCAAAATAAGGAAACGAAAATTATTGTAAACAGTCCGTGGGTAATCCAGCATGTGTTATTTAAACACCCAGAATGCTATGAGGTTAAATCTGACTATGGTCAGTTTATGTCGTGGCTGTGTGCATATAGCCAGTTAGCGAAGAACCCTCACGATGACGCACCAGATATGGTATCTATGTTGGCAGTGCATCAGAGTGGAGGAAACTCCGCTTCAGTAAAGATTATGCAAAGACCATTTTAGAAGGAGGACAAGTATTATGATTACAGTATTGACAAGAGAATATCTGGCAACTTATGTGTACCTGGAATCTGAAATCAAAAGAATTCGGGGCAGAATAAAATATTATGAAAATCATCCGGTTCAGCAACAGTATGGCATCGTAAAAGGCTCTATGAAGCAGTTTCCATTTACTGAATGTCATTTTGTGGTTTCTGGTCCAACTATAAAGTCGAACTCAGAACGGGAAAAAATGGTACGCCAGTTGATTATCGACCTCAAAGGTAATGAACAACTTTTTGAAGATATGAAATTAGATATTGAGACTTTTTTGGAAACACTACCTGCTGAGGATATTGAAATTAAGCATATTTTAGGATTAAAGTATGTAGAACGCAAATCCGATGGAGAAATAGCGAAGAAATTGAATTATAGCAGGAGGACCATAGGACTTAAGATTGATAAGTTTCTGAATGCGATTCAAAAAGAAAAGAAGTAGCTTGAAAAGCGAATTTCAAGTCCATTTGGACAAATTGGAGAAAATTATGTTAGATATAAAAAAGTTAATCGATGAAGAACTAAAAACGTATTGGAATGCCTGTATAAAAGCATTAAGCAGTAAGCCATATGCGTATATGGCGGCGGATGAATTAGAGAAAGAAGAACCATATATAGCAGCGATGTGTATGCAAGAGGAATTTACTGAAAGAGAATTAGGTTTGCCTAGACAGAAATAAAACAATGATACGATAAAGCCCGACACATATATGATAATAAAAGTCGTGTAGCTTTCCTGCCGTCTCAAAATTACTTGGTAG